>Ga0116231_10000968_pt1 | contig 56015 bp, 36 predicted proteins | sample S1TSphgellanicum_2_FD_89695 | JGI IMG/M metagenome (GOLD analysis project Ga0116231, IMG submission 89695) | Host-associated microbial communities from peat moss isolated from Minnesota, USA - S1T2_Fd - Sphagnum magellanicum MG | ecosystem: Host-associated > Plants > Peat moss > Unclassified...
CTTCTTCAATTTAATTTTTTTTTTAGGATGATCTAAATTAACATATTTCTTCAATGCAACTATGCCATTAGATGAATTATATATGATTAATCCTTTCCTTACTTGTATTTTTGGATTTACATTTAATATTGGATCATTGTGACAAAGAATACACCACATAATTTGAGGAGTTATTACATTAACTTCTTTGTTACCATTAACACAATAAAATGCCCAACACAATGAGTTCCTATTGTTTCCTCTCCAAAATATTCTTTGTGCATGTAATTTCTTTAAATTTTTTTTGTTCATTTCTGATTTCTTATTTCCTTTTGTTTGAATATTGACCATTTCTTCACATTCTAAAAATATTTCATCTTTTATTCTTATTTCATTCATAAACACATCACATGTATTTTCATTTTTAGAAGATTGTTTCACTATTACTTAGATTTGTGATTAAGAATTAATTTGTTTTGTGATTAAAATTACTACCCTGATGAGTAGCCAAAAAAAAAACGATCTTATCAAAAATTAAAAACTAAAGACTAATAAAAAACTAACAATTATAAACAATTACAAAATGTTATCTATTAAAAACTAAAAAACATTTACAAATAATTACAAAAATGCAATCTATTCTTTAAGATTTTAGAAAAATAAATTATGAATATTTTTCAAAAAAAGTTAGGGATTGGGGATTATAAGGTTGAAAAATGTATGGGTTTTTTAGGTGAATTTTTTTTATAATTTATGTTTTAAGTTTAGAAAATTCTACCCAAAAATAAAACATCAATTAGAAAATAGTTACACAATTAAACAAAACATAAAATGAAAAATAAAATGGAAACAATAACAAAATAAGAAAAACAAAATGAATACAACAAAAAACTAAGTTACAATTAAGAAAATAAATCAAAAAATGGAAATATGTAATGTAACTTATTTTTGGTGCTCAAGTTGGTGTCAAAGCTCCAAACTCTAACCTACAAATGGCAAGGGCAGGGGGGAAGTACCACATTAACCAAGCAAAATAAAGTAGCAATGGCAGCATGAAAAGAGCAACAAACACTAGGTAAACACATACTTGGGAAAAGTGTGAAAGGAGCAATTGCGGGAGAAGAGTAACATTGTGCACTTTAGCTCAAGAGGGGTAATGCATAAGGAGCAATGCGAGAGCTATAGCACGAGAGAAAGAATGTAGGAATTGTAATGCAAAAGGAACAACATGGGAGTTGTAATGCGAGAATAGCAACGCTTGACTACAATGCAAGAGGAACAATGCGAGAGCTACAACACAAAAGGAGTAACGCGAGAGGAGTAGCACAATAAACACAATGTGGGAAGAGAAGCATGAAAGGTGCAATGCGAGAGGTGCAATGCAAGAAAAACAACGTGAAAGTTGCAACATGGGAGGAGCGGTCTGAAGGGAGGGCGTAGGAAAAGCAACGCAGGAAGAGCAGCAACACGAGAAGAACTTCAACATTTAAAAAACAACAATGTGTAAAGAGCAATAGCGTGAAAAGAAATAATGTGAAAAAAACAATGTGAGGAGTAGCTTGAAAGGAATAATGTGAAGAGTAACGTGAAAAGAACGGCACAAAAAATGACAACGTGAAGAGTAATGCAAGAGGAGTGTAAAGAAAAAACTAAATTCTAAAAATTAGATTCAAACAAATGCAATACAAAGCAAGAGCAACAAGAAGCAAACACAAATAAACATCATTAATCACTACAACACTAAAAGACAAAAAACATTTGTGACCAAAAATGAAACATGGCCTTGATTTTTATGCAATCGCTTTATCCCTAACCCTAAATAGTGCCTCATCCTCCTTAAGTGATGATGGCTATTTAAGAAACCTAAACCTTAAACTACCAAAAATTGGATGCAAGTTCGCTGAGAGAACCTTTCCGGTTCTCCAAAATTAAAAATTAAAAATAAAGAGAACCAGTTCTCCCAACCAATTCTAGTTCATGTGAGAACTGGAGGTCATTTCTCCATCCAGTTCTCACAATCAACCATGTCAACCAGTTCTCATTGTGAGAACCGGTCTGAGAACCGGGTCAAGATTTGAAAACCGCCCAACATTGGCACATACCCTACCTATCCATATAGGATATACCCTGCCCTACCCATATCTGTCAATGTTTAGGTTCCATAAAGTGAGAACCACCCAACATTGGTAGATATGTGTGAGTGGTTAGTACATAACTAACCATTGTGGTCTACCATGGGACATGAATACAATGAAAAAATGTTTGATGTCCATAGAACATCCATTCTGCAAAATGTGCCGGTTCACTCTGGCCAATTCTTAGACCAAGCCTGACAACCTATATTTGTGCAAAATTTCACAAAAATGCAACAATTTTTTTTTAAAAAATAGAATAAAAATTCTGTCACATACAATAATATATTCTCTATTTTCTGGAGATTTTTTAATCAAAATTTGAAAAAGAAAATGTTCAATAAATTTCATCACATTTCAACTCAGATTTCAGTTTGGTAGCAATTTTTTAAAAACAGTTTTAAGCTTTTTTTACTGTTTAGACCAGTGTTGGCCAGTCATTCAGTTTTGGCCTGTTTATGAATAATTGCTGGGTATTGAATTTTCAAAAATCTAATAACCTACTTGCACGACTCGATCATCATCCAGGTAAGTTATCAATCTGTAGACTCTAATACAAAAAGTAAAAAAGCAGAAAAGATTAATATTTTAATATTTCAAATAAATTTTATTAAATAAATAATTTAAAATAAAAATAATAAAATAATATTTTAAAAAAAAAAAACCTTACATCCAGCTAATAAGTGGCAAGATGATAAGCAGTTTATCACTGGGTTTTTTTTAAGACATATACCTAATCTGAGCTTTATCTGGGACTTGCTGAATCTGCCTTCAAAGTTTCATACATGCTTCAAGATTAAGCTTAATTAGAGAGACTTGTGGTGAGATCTGGAAGAGGATCATTGCAAGATCTGAGTCAATCTCTTTGTGTGTTTTTTGGGGGCAAGTTATGTTGTGCAGAACTGTAATCATCTCTGCATCTTAATCATGTCTTTGCAGGTTATGCTGGTGATGATGGTGGGTGGGAGATCAATGCGAAGTCGAGGTTGTTGGGTGGCTGTGTCCAGCTCTTGGCTGGTTATAACTGTGATCACAGTACTAGCGGTTGTGCAGCTTCATGTTATGGTGGCGGATGCACTACTCTCTGGTACACAAATGCCACCAAGCCAACTCCTCAAGGTATGGTTGATTATTATGCTCATCGTTTGTTTGGGATGGCAGATCAGCAGCTGAGATCGAGCTCCTTTTGTGTTTTTGTTGCTTACATTTTGGTTCAACTAAGTTCTTGAAAGAGCACTAGCTTTAAGGACCCGGGTTCTCATGAGAACGAGCTGAAGCTTCTTCTTCTTCTTCTTCTAAACTTGATGCTTTTGAAGTCTTACATCCTGTACATGAGTGTCATGGCTTAATGTTAGCTTGTACCATGGTTTTTTTTTCCTTGCCAAATAGCAAACTTTTGCCAAATGGTGAGATTTTATTTTATTTAAAAAATTCTAGACTGGTGAAAAACTTGGTATTTTTAATTGGGTTTTTCAAAAAAAATCTGAACTGGTAAGAAACTTGGTGTTTCTTTGGGTATTTAGGTCACCAAATTTTTTAGCTTTATTTTAATTTATAAAAAAAAAGTTGCCAGATTCTAAATTATGTTCCAGTAAGAAGCCAAAAATATAGAAAGATGATTAACCCTTAACGCTCAGGACAGTGCAAATTTACACTGGGAAGCAAGGGCCCATAATTTGGCCTATCTGACAGTTAGGGGTAAAGTTTTTTTTAACTTAAATATATACAGATAGCCAATTCTGGCTAAATGGTATTTTACAGATGATGACCTGAGTCTTCAAATACATCACGAATCACTGCCTTGGGCTACTTATGAGTACCTGAAATCTATGGAGGACTATAGACACTGTGTTCTTATGTGCAATATTGACCATTAATTCCAGAGAGCAGCAGGATTTGTGCTCTCCAGCTGCTGCAAGATTTCATGAGAAAGGGTGTTTGCTGGTGTGGGGTGGAGATGCTCTTACAACTTGGTCTGTTAAGTTGAGGAACTTAACAGTCACTAGCAACAATCTTCCGTCTTGGTTAGCTAGGAAGAAGAGGAAGAGGAGATCTCAATTATCCCCATGTTTTTGTGTGACATTGCCAGTGTGTTTCTCACGTTCCAGTGTGTATTGCAAGCTGTTCCCAATAGCAGCTCACTTTATTCCAATATCATTTAGCTGCATGAAAGTTTTGTTCCTAGAACTCTTTGTCACCATTTGGCTCGGGTTACCTTGGGTTAACCAGCACCTACACTGGTACCATGGTAAAAACTTCAAAGTTCATTTTAAATTACTTGTTAAATATTATAAATATTCCATGCTTAGACTAAATTAGGGTTTCTGAGTCCAAATCTAACATTTCTTGGTTTAGGGTCACTAAGAGGCATCACTCAAGAAGGAGAGGGTGAACCTATTAGTGTAGGTGCTGGTTCACCTGGGCTTGTGCTAATACTCGTTTGAAAGAGCGTGGGTACCTAGTGAGGGAAAATTGTCAATTCTTCATAAAAATTGATCCCCATTGGTCCTTGCATGTCATCATTGCCCTTTAATTTTTATACTTAAAACTTCATTTTTTTCTTATGGCAGGACCAAAGTAAGGATTTGTTTGAGAGCTCCAATACCCTCAAAAGGTTGGTGCCAGTGCTTCCGAAACCAAGAAGCCCTCCAAAGAAAGGCCTAGGAGCTAATGTCTCACCCCTTCCACCACCATTGGCACTACCCCCTCCACCACCATTTGCACTACCCCCTTCACCACTACCATGATTGTGTAGCTACACCTATTAGAGTACCTTAGTGTGGGTTGGAATTAGTGTGAATTGCATTAATTTTCCCAACATATATTAATGTGGGTTGAAAAGTAGGTGGTTCAAAATTATTTTTGACCATGAAAATTATGATGATAGCCTAGTTGTAGTGATGCTTACATATACTCAACTAATAACTAAGGGTAAGGGCAAGGGCAAGGGCAAGGGGTGTGTTACAGAAATACTATTATATGTGTGTTGTTTCCAATGTTGTTTTAATATATACTAGCATGGCATGTGTTGTTGGCTCAAATGTGAACTCATTACCCAACTAATTGGATTTGAATTTATATTTAATTTCAAATGACACAAATAGTGCAAAATTGAGTATCTTTAACATTTTAGGTCTAAAATTTACAAAATCACTCCATGAAATTCTACTCATTAATCACTTTCCAACAATATCAAAAGTGTGTCTCAATTTCCCTAAAAAATTTAGTTACGATTTTATTGAAAATTTGATGATAACATTGTTCAATATTCAATAATTCTTACATTAAAGGTCTAAATCAAGGTTGCACACATCTTGTCCTTGGGAGGCCATTCTAAGATGAGATGCCACCATCCAAGACATCCAAAAATTGGGTGACCTTGGTAAAACTCAAATTCACGATTGGGGTTTTGTGTTTGGGGAACACTTTTTTAGGCTCAACAAATGGTGACGGAACAATGATACAATAGAAATAGTGATGGGGAATGGTGAAAGACAATGAGGGATGACAATAATAGCGACATAACAACACAAATAATGATGGAATAGTGTGAATAGTGATAGAATGGTGGGAATGGATGGAACAACAACAAAATGATAGGAATGATGATAAGGGACAATGAGGATGGTGGGGGCAATAGGAAGGATGACAAGGTGTTGGGAAACATGCTAAAGGATGTTGGAAAAACATTCACAATTGATGTGAGAAAGAGAGTTAAAAAGGACACCAAGGGATGTTGGCAAACATGCTTGCTAGTAGCATCGAAGAAAAAACAATAAGGGCATTGGGAAGGATGTCAAAAGATTTTGAAAATAATAAAATAAAGTATCAAACCATGCCAACTACATCAAGAAGAATGTTAGGGAAAAGTAGGTGTGTTAAAAAAAACAAGGGAATGCCAAAAAACATGTTAAGGGATGTTGAATTTTAAAAAAAAAATAATCATTTAATTTTTTGCAAGCAAAAGTAAATGAAACACAATGGAACTTGAAGAAAGGCATTGTGACGCATTCTCAACCTTTTCAAGAGACTCAAATGTGAGTCTAAGATGAAAATAACAAAAAAGTAAGAAGTTGGGGCACGTTTCCTAGCTCGCAGCATTTCGAGGGTAAAGGGGCGTGCTGGAGCTCTAGGATGGGACTAGGAAGATTGACAAGCACTTCAATCACTCACACAAACCTACACAAACCAAACAACAAGTTGGTTAATGCATAGCTGGAACACTTTTGGTGTTAAAACAAACCATGGACAAACTCAAATTCACAAGACACTATAGCCCGGACTTGAGGGAAGCCACCACTTTCCCCCCTTATAGTATATTTTGTGCCTCTCCACGAGGCCCACATGCAAATGGCATTTTGTCCCGGGACTCCCAAAATTCGCAAAGTTGGGACTTTTGCGACTTTGGGGCCCCATAACTTTGTGTGCAGACCTCCGATTGAGATGTGAAGCAAAGTTGTAGCCCTCGTCGAGAGCTTTTCAACAGTATGTCGCACGCCACCTGCACGTGAGGAAGTCGAGTCGATTCCTGACTTTTAGTGGTCGGGAGTCAAAATGCCAATTTGACTCTTGACTTTTCTTTTAATCATAACTTGTGTTTCAGATGTCCAAATGAGTCATGCAAGCCCATTTTAAACATCTATGTTTCAATAGCTTTCCAATGATATAAAAAACTCTTCAATCCAATGGGTTTTGACCCCTTGCATTCACCTTTTGAAAATTCGGGAGTCCATTGGGACTCTAATTCCCAGAATGGGAGTTCACTTGGGAATGTGAGGGTTTATTCCCTCACACTCTTTTGCACTCCCGAGAGCATGAGTTGTGACCCCTAGGCTTCCCTTTTAGCCTGCAACCTTGCAAGCCCTTGCCTTGGTTGCGAACCCAAGGTTAAGGTTGTGACACATTGGGCATGTTGGGAAAAAGGTAAATCCAAACTTTGCTCATGCTTAAATAATAACTAAGGTAAAAATAAAATGGTGCATGAAACAAAATTTTCCACTATTAATGGCACCAAGAAAGATTTTAACGAATGTCCTTACAATAAGGACATCCCTTTTGGCAATCTTGGTTTAAACATTACAAAACCACCATAATGCATATTTTTCATTCAAGGTTTTCCGATGGTACCAAGAGCGTGACAAAAGGCACCATGGTTTAAGAGATTTCAACATGACAGACCAAACATAACAATCATTTAACTATTTTCTTTATTAAATGAACTAGTGTGGCATGTGTCATTGGCCCAAGTTTGAAATACAATCTAGTTGAAAATGCACATTATTATGGTGTTATAGCAATTTCAACATTTCAATGTTGAATTTTTATAAAGTAGAAAATTCCATGTTGAAAACCAAATAAATTCAAAAAAAAAAATTTAATTTAATTTTTTTTTGGGAATTTTCACTTTTGAAAATAATATATTTATGTTAGATTTAACATGGTGTGAAGGACCTAATGGTAACCACCAAAAAGGTATTACATCCTAGGTTTAAATTATCATCAACCTTAATAATAGTTAACATAAAAGGAAGTCATTTAACCATAACATGATGCATAGTATGTCACGGTGAAACAACAACTACCATCCTTAAAATAAGGTGATCATTACAAACATGGTGTTTGTTAATTTCATAAAACATTTACCAAGTATGTTGGAAGTACTATTGTCTTTGCAACATTGTAAGATCTTTCCTTAAGTCTTCTTTCACATCATTGTTTATTATTACACTTCTTTTGAATTCTCATGCTTCCTTGTTCTTGTCGCTTATTCTCTCTTTGGTTTTGAAATTATTTGGAATGCTACAACTTTATTTTATTTTATTTTGTTGTAATGTATTGTGCCTTTTTTATACACATTTACAATGTTACTTTGTTTTGTTTTGTTTTTTTCATCACCTTATGCCAGCTCAAATATATTTGGAACGTTAAAACTTAGTTATTTTGTTAATTGTTGCTTTGTCTTGTGCCATTTTTGTGTGTTTCTACATTGTTAATTTATTTGCAAGTTTTTATCTTCATTGTCTTTGTCAGTATTAGTACCAAGGACAAATTTTCAATAATAAACAAGGTAGGTGGAAATTCAAATGTAATGAAAAAAATTGAATCTTGAAAAAAAATTCCAATTACATTTTTGATTAGAATTGACAATAGTGATGGAAAGATGAATAATAACATTTTAATATACTAGCATGGAGGAAGGTCCCATGGGGTTTTTTTAAATGACCTTTTTAAGGTCCCATGAGATTTCTTAAAAGATCATTTTGCAATGTCTTTAATGTGTCAACTTTAATTGGTGTTGTGTTCATTATCACCTCTTCCAAATTCACACTTTCAATCTATTGCAGCTTTTGTCCCAAACAAGTTCATTCATGCATTTTTTCTTTACTTTTTTAATTTATTGCAATCCATGGATGAAACCTTAGAAGAAATCATCTAATAATGGATTGCATGAATTGTTATTTCACATAGTTGACCAAATTTTTAATTACTTTACTTAGTCATTTTTTCTTGATATGCATGAGTTTATATCAACAAAGTGTTTCATGTCATGTTATAGGATATAGGTGACTAAGTTAAGTTGAAAAACACGGCCCAATTTTGAGGAATTGTTTTCATTGAATATGAAGATGATCAATGGTGATCAATGAGTGGAAATTTTCAAAATGTTCAAGTCACCTTTTGCATGATTATCAAAAGATTAAGGCATGTACATTTGAAATAAGACATCGAGTATCAAATGCCAATTTTGTTAAAATGAGAGATTGTTGTGCTATGTAAAAGCTTATGCATGACATCAATTTCTTCATTTATAATGAGTTGTTTGCAATAAGGAAGTCCATCGAACTTTCTTTAATGTTGCATGAATTTATTGTTGTAATGAATTTTGCTTTTAATATGGGTAGAAACACAATATATGATGGAAGATTTTATCCAATTATGTAGTTTCCTTTTAATTCAAGGTGAAATTGATGGCATTTGCATCTCTATCTCAAAACCTTCATCCTTTTTATAACATTATTTTTATCACAAACAATGAAAATATTTTATAATTGTTCTTAAGTTGTAGTAGAGTATAAAAAAAGGTTCATTGATGTTATTGTAGGTCTACCAAGTAATGTTAATGACTCAAGTGTAATGTCCAAATTTGGATTGTATAAACTATAAACATGTTCAATATTGTGATTTGTTTGATGTGAACAAAGGTTGTGGAAATGGCACCCCACTTTACCTACTCAATGACAAAGGTTATTCCCTTCTAAATTAACCCATGACACCATTTAAAAAAGAAGGAACCCATACCATTTTAAAATTACTTTATAATAAAAAAACACAAACAAGGGCATTTTCTAGTTTTAAATGCATTTGGAATTGTAAAAATCCTCCTTTTAGAACTATTGCACAAATTAGATTTGCATGTATATTTGATATTCAACATGTTTACTTATTATTGTATGCTTCACAATTTTATAAAGAATGAGAATGATGCCGACATTGAATGATTGCTTCCCATCATGGAATTAGAATTAACAATAGACATTCACCTACCTTAAGAACTTTAGACTTCAAGATTGACCCCGCCCATGATGATCTAGGTATTTAACAAGAAATCCATGGGCATTAAAAGAGAATTGGAGAGATGTTGAAAAGGGAGTCAATTCATTATCTTGGCAAACATAGAAGTTTCACATATGAATTTGTATTCTAAAACCTTCAAATTACATTTGTCCTTCAAAATCTATGGATTCTTTCGTCACAATTTTTTTCAACTTAGTTGTCATTGATTGTGTTATTGTTTTCAAGAGCTTGCATTGGGTTGCTATTGTTGTTTTGCATAACTCTCACAAATGCCATGTATTCATGACTTTGAAACCAAATTGATAATGGCCTTTACTATTTTCTCTTGGTTTTGGTTGATGTTTTTGTCTTGTGTCTTGAAATGCTCCAAATGTTTCTCAAGCAAGAGTTCTGAAGTTCAAGCTTGATTTTCCTTGACAAATAGATTGATAACATGTACAAAACTAGTCAATTTTGTAAACAATTTGCTTCCATTGCATTCATGATAAACACTACAATTTTTTTCCACTTGGTCATTGTTGTTTCAAATTAGTCTTTAGCATCTCCTTTGTCCAACTTTGCAAGGTGTTCATTTGGTTTAGTTGTGACAAGAGTTAGGATTTTAGCATGCTCCCACTTGGCCAAAACTTTGTTGTTGGAGGAGATATACAAACAAAAATGATCCACGATCTTTTGGTGGTGGTGATGGAATACATCAACCAAAAAAAGAAAAAGGAACAATTTTGGGAATGGGGGAGCATGTTAGGGAGTTGAGGACTTTGGTATTGAAAACAAACATTGAATTAAAGATTTTTTTGATGTGTTTTTACATATCATTTTCATTCCAAAAACAAAAAAAGAGTTTTAAAATTGAAGATTTGATGTTAAGTCTCCAAAGTTTTAACATCTCCTTATCATCAAGTTATCACTAGCTACCATTCAAGTGACCACATCAAATTTGATGTTAAGTGACAATTTGAATGATTTTGGAAAAGACTTACACATGAAGAATGAGGAGTTTTATAAGTGAACATTCATCCAAGCTAGAGTTGAAAGGTGCTTACTTCTAGAATTCCCTCACTTTGAAGAAGTTATTGAATGTAAAAATTGATGCAATTTTTATTTTTCAATTTTTTTCATGTGATACATAATGAGTATTTGAAGGGTACCCATTGGATATCATGGGAAAAAAAGGCGTTGCATGGATGTTCCATTTTCAAAATGACACCCAAAATTTTATGCTATCTCCAAATACACTAAGAAAAATCGCAAAGGTTTTTTGTTTTTATGTGCCTTTAATATCCCAATTGCCATCTAGGTCTTATGGATGATTGACCTTATGGGTGACTTGGAAAATATGATTTTCACTTGTACAAACGATTTTTCATGGAAAAAATGGCCCAAATTCCCCAAATTTCAAAGGAAAAAAAAAATAAAATCCAAATTGCCAAACTTTTATGATAAGTTCCAGCAGGTTGCCAAGAATATAGAAAGATTTTGGTGGTTTTTTCTCCTTTCATATCTAGTTTGTAGCCATAATTGGCTAAATCATCTCATGGATAATCACCACTTCAGCTACATTACAAAAAATTAATAATAATAATTTTATTTTAAAATTTTAAAAATATTTATTTAAAAAAAATCCTGCAAGTTCCTAGTTGAATGGCACCCTAAATTTAGGGTACAAAGGAGCCCACTTTGTGTGGATTTGTGTGTGGTTTTGGACCACTTTGGTTTTGTTTGGAAAGTCCAGTTCCGCTTTGGACGAACCTGGGTACCGCATTGTGCTGGAGCCTGCGCTTTTGCTGCAGCGGCGCATGGGGAAGAAGGACGAGCAGTCGAGTCTGGGAGTGGGAGAAGGACGGAGAGGAGACTATCCGTTTGTCTATCCGTCTAGGATGAGAGAACTGAAGAAAAAGAATATCTCCAGATCATGTGCAATCACACAAATTTGCTTCTCACGGATTCATCATTCTGGCGCAACTACGTGAGAAACAAGCATTTCCTTGTTTAGGGTATTAATGAGTAATGTGGTTCCATCGCCATGCACTCCAATTGGTATTCGATTCCTGTCTTCAAGCAGGAATCCAGACAGATATGGACCAGCAAAAGTGGTTGCTTGAGATGATGATGCTACTCTATATTGCCACAGGGTAGCAGTCACAATGTTAATATATGGAGGTTGCAGGGACCTCAGATGTTCAGGTTTTTCTACTCACAGGGGAAGTAGTCATGGTCTCCTTGCATCTCATCATCAATTTTCTCAGGTAATTGGTCTCTTTGTGCACTGCTGATAATATATATGTTCTATCCAAGGCGTCGTTTCTGTTTAGGGTTTAGGGTTGGTTGGTCTCTTCTTCTGATCATACACAAGTGTAGGTTTCATAATTAATGTGGGCTTTTGATAATGTTTATGTGCAGGGAGATATGGTAGCCATAAGTCAAAAGAGGTCGCTTGATGATGAAGACAGTACTGTGATTGAGGGTGTTGTTATCGATCAAGCTCGCAGGTTCGTCACCTTTGCACCAAGTTTTCTTTTTCCTGTGCCTTTTAAGCAATTGTGTCACATGAACTTTAGTGTTACCTATGCTTCATGAGCAATGGAATTTGGGCCATCGATTACTTTTGAACCAGCAGTCTCCCTCTCGTCTCAGCCTGGTGTCTAATGGGTCAGTGCTGACAATAAAACTGGAAAGTTCTTTGAACCGAGTGGCTTATTTTTGCAGCAGATTTCTTTTAAGTGCGAATAAAGATTTTTAAGAGTAGAAATATCGGCAAGCCAGTCCAAAAATTTGAATGTGATGTCTAAGTGGTGCTTAGATCTTTTGGCCAATTGTGTCAATTATGATCGGTGCATGCTGGGGCCATTGATTGCCTCACTTGACCTTATCTTCAACAAGGATTCAAAGGCTTGAAAGAACAACCCTCTGGCAAGGTCCACTGGAAAAACCTGCACATTAATGCATTTTAGTGCCTCCTTTTGTTGGAGTGGCCAAGGCCAGGTTCTTGCCTGCTCTGATAGGTAAGCACTTCAACAAGGACTTTATTCTGATTTCTTCTCTGCATGAGGTGAAATTATGATTTTCCAGTGTTATCTGCCACCAAATGGTGGCTCAGGTCAGGGTGGCAGTAGGGTGCAGGTCCAGATCTATGCACGACTAGTTGAGGATATTGTCTATGCAACCAGAGTATGGATTTTTCATGGATGTGTCAATTGTGAATGTGTGTATGGTGATACAGTAATGTTGCAGTAGATAATCCACTGGAAGGTTTACTGGACCAAGGTCTTTGTGTTGTTTGAGTGGGTGTAAAGGTAATTCATGTTCTATACTTTCCTCAAAACACATACACAGGAAGAACCCTCTAGGATGTCAACAGCTTTTCCCACTAAGAGATAACGTCTGTTCAGATTAAGCTAATTCGTTTGAGGATCCAAATTTCTGAAGGTGGAAGAGGCACTGCAAGAGGTGACAATGGAGGCTCAAGTCATGGTACACCCACTTATGAACAAGGCATTGCAATCTAGGGAAGCTGCTCTATCTCAGAGGCAAGAGACCAGGCAGATCAACAACAGCAAAAGGCACATCGGCTGTGCCAAATAGGCAACTGCCATGTGGGAAGAAGCCATGACCTGGAAGCTCAAGCTATCAAATCCATTCTGGACAGGTATGGTTTCTTTGGTTTTGTTTCACTTCAGGGAGAATCAGAGAATTCTTGAAACGGAATGGGGTTATTCAACCTTTCTTAATCAAACAGACACTTATGTATGAAAGGAAAATGTATTATTTGGTGGTTCCACAATAGTATTCAGAACACTCTCCCTGAATCTTTTGACATTAGATATGAAGACTGTCAGGCATGTGTTATATGCTGGAGCCATGTTGGGCCAGACAAAGTCACTTTTGTTTGTTCTTGATGTGTATGATAAGAGTCATGATCATTGTGCCCACACAGACAGTGGAATATTTTTGGGCAAATGTTTTCATTGTTCTCCATGTCTGGCTGGGGCCCCACATGTCTTGAATTTAGAGTGGGAATGAATGCAGCAACTTGTGAGGCAGAAAATGTCCTGACCTGAGTAAATGAAGCCTCACCTGCAACCGAGAAAGGCTTCTTGATTGTGCACTTGATTGGGGTCATGAGAGGAAGCAGAGCTGAAACAAATGGACCAACAGTTCCAAATCTGGACTTAGGACAGGAAGTGTTTGACTTGGTTGTAACTTCAAGCACTAAGTTGTTTTGTCATTTTTGTTTTCCTGCAGGCATGGTTGAAAACTTTTTGAAGTCTCATACAGGGCAGATGTGGTGACTGCAACATGTGTGAGGGCTGGAGATATGATTTTGGATGGTCAGTGCTTACATCTCTGTGTGATTGATGAAGCTGCACATTTGAGTTGCAACTCTATAACCCCACTCAAAGCTCCACCCTCCAATAGTCATTTCCCAATGAGCTACAGAGGTGTCTTTCCAACTGCTCTGAAGCATCCCAGGTTAAATCCCTCTCTCTTGAAATGGGTGAAGAAAGAAGCCACAACTCCAATGCCAGGGTTTAGGAATGCTTGTCTAGCTTATTCCCATTTGTAGGGTTGTTATCATGAGAAGATAGCTTCTTGCATATTTTGGGCTGTGTACCACTGACCCAGGCTTCCTAAAATCATAGACCAACTATGATTTGTTTGGCCTTTTGTCATGAGAATCTACACCTGAAGATTTGTTTGGCACATAAACTGTCTCATTCTTGATCATGCTGAGGAGGCAAAAGTTCAGTTCAATTTGTGAGAGGTGATGTGACCCCCCTTTTGAGTGTCATAGGCAGTTATATTTTAATGATGAAGTGAGTTTCTCTGTGTTGTATTTTTGGCAGGTGGTGAAGATAGTGCAACTGCTGCTTAGCTATCCTGATATTTACAGTGATATCGGTGTTATTTCTCCCTACAGTGCTCAGGTAACTCTAGCAGTAACTTGCCCTAGTCCTAGACTAATCCTCATGTTGGCACCTTCTCAAGCTCAACAATAGCACATTTGAAGTTTGTTGAGCTGAAATGCAGATGGAAATATTTTCAGGACCAAGCCCTCCCATTGCTTCACAGAATGTGAGAGAAACTCAGGATGCATATGTTTGTGTACTTATAGAACTGAAAATTTGAGCAGAGTGTTACATGTGGGTCTAAGCCCACTGCTGGGAGCTGATGAAGTTAGTGAGGACTAATGGCAGCCTGTCCATGCCATTCATGGTGAAGGTGATAATGGTCTGATATGTGTGATGCTCACAATGTTATGAACACTCTGAGTCTTTTTTTGTTCAATTTTTGATTTGCTAGAACTGAGGCAATGGTTATGTTCAAAGTCTTAGTGTATATTTGTTTGCCTCAAATTGGAGCAGATTGTTACACTTACCTATGCCCACTGTTGGGAGTCATTAGGAAGTAATGGCAGGTAGCAGGTAGTATCTGCCATTTGTGAAGAGGGTGGTCTGATACCTTGTGAGTGACACTCACAAGATTTCTGAAGACATGCATCAAACCTCATGTTTAGTCTTAAGTCATTACTAGGAGAAGGAATAGAAGAGTGTTCCATGACTAATTTCAGAATGCTATAAACTGTGAACACAGGTACAATTATACTGAGCAATTTTGTGTGCAGGTTATTGTGTTTGCACTGGTCAATGAAATGAGGAGAAGCAGTTGGGATTTGTGATGGGTCCATGTTGAATGAATATTGCAATTACATGAGCCAAAAGGGAGCTAGTCATCATTGGAATTGAGGCAACATTAAGCTCCAGTATTCATTGGAGGTCTTGGTTACAATATATGACGAAACAGCAACTAGACGTCAACAGCAAGGTTCTTCTTTAACTCAACTTATTCATTTACTTGTTGCTACAGTTTAGGATTGTGCAGATTTCAACCAGGACCATTAACATGAGTGCTGGAAGGCTGGGCTATTAAGAATTTATGTCCTTTAACATGATCTATACCTAGTCAAGCTTATACCTACCTCCCTATCTATTTTTTAGCTATTGACCTATTTTTTGGATGTCATAAAGAACAACCATACCGCTTCTTAGAGCCAGTCAATGAGCTATGTCAGCAAACTTTCTACATTTATTTATCAATGTTGGGCATGTATCATATTTTAGACAGACTAATTAGGTCTATTTATCTAATCTTGAAGTCAGGTCCTGGTAGATCGAGACATTTGACAGATTAAATACCAAGCTGGTATAAATACCTTAATTATTGGTTTATCACTTACTAGTAGGAGTAGTTCTGATTTTAAAGTTTGATACCAACAAATACCAATACTGGTCTGGTATTTCATGAAGGCATTGATCTTGATTGAAATGGCAGGTTGCATTTGAATTTTTTTTTGTTGTTTTTGTATGAAGAAAAATGGGGGAAAAAAAAACATAAATTTCAAGGAAAAGTCATTGAACTTCGTTGAATTTAGTTTTTGGTTTTTGAAATGAACTTGGCACAACAATATTGAAGTCACAAGCAGTAGCCATCCTCCAACAAGCTTTTTACTTACAAATAGCAAATAACTCTTAAGCCTTCCCATTCCACTTGCCCATTGAGTATTGAAAGTCCATAGGGCAATACAGATTGTGAGTTTTGAAACCTTAAAAGTTCTATGTTGATGTTGCGATGCACATTGTGATAAGAAGAGGCAATATTCTTCTCAACTTGTGCATTTAGAAGTTATTTATTGGAACCTTGTTGGGTTTAAAAAAACGTATAATTTGAACACCATGTGACTTAATAAAGGTATCATTGGGAACATCATAGCAAAGTTCATTGAGTTGGTTGATCAATCCAAGTCTATATATTAGGGTTCCATTCAGATTTGTGCCCGACATAGATATTTACTTGGATTTAAGTTTGTATATTTTTTTACCCAACTTCAAATGATAATTTGAGGCGATGTATTGGGTCAAACCACGAAAGTCTAACAAACCAAAAATGGTTTTTTTAATATCAAATTGATGCAATAAGTAAACATTTAAGTTTTTCATTTGTAATTGTTGGGCCATGTAGAGTGTGGTCCAAAAGTTCCAAATGGCATGCTAATCAAGGAAACCATATCAATTTGTGTGGAGTTTAAATGGAAATGACGCATGTATTGACTTGTTACGAGCTCTATTTGAAGGCAACAAAGAATCACTTGGTTGAAAAATAATATTAATAGGGGTTGCATATATGTTTGTGAGGTGTAGGTGGGTAACACTTATCATCATTAATCTATTTGTGATTGACTAATTTTCCTATTTATGTGAAATAATGAAAGCATTTATAAAAATAATCATAGTTCTAACCAATTGTATTATGAATTGACTTCCAAAAGGTGCTAGACATTTAAAAACATAATGTAGCATTTGAACTAAGTCTAAATTAAAGTATCCAAAATTGTTCAAGTTTGAGTTTGATAGTTTTTACCAAAATTATAAATCTTAATAATTATTCTCTTTACACAATATTGACATTAACAATTGTTTTAGGAACGTAATTACATGAGCTTAAAATTTTGAGCTTGTACCATTGATGAAAGGTGTGAATGAACTAAGGATGAATGATGTATAAAACCCATATAAAATTTCCTTGTGTATAAAATGCAAAAATTAAAATGTTGACAAAATTCAAAAACTTTATATAATATTAAATGTGAAAAAAAAAGTGATTCATTAGATGTTTCATTGCTTGATGTCAACCCTTGTTTGATATATTTTGACACTTGTTAAAAAGTGATGATACATGTGACATATTATTCACATTATGTGTGAGTTATTTAATTTATTAATGTATGAATTATTAAATTTTTAATAACCATAAACCTAAAAATATGATAACTTTTTGTACAATGCATTTTGAATGTTTTTTTCATGCTTATGTTTAAACATGCATAATATTTTATAATAAAAGAATTGAGATTAAACAATATGTAAATGCATACTAATTCATTAATTTATAAAAAAAATTATGTACATAAATTAACTATAACATTTTTATATGTAATCATTTGTTTTTATCATGTGAAAAGGTCATGATAAACGAAATATATTGTTCAAGCCATGTGAATAATATATTGGTATTTTTAAAAACATTAATAGTTTCCTTTTAAAATATAAAGACATGAAAATAAATTTTTTTATGCATGTGATTATGAGAAAAAAAAGTCCACTTGTTTCACATTATACACATATATCATGAAATCCATGATAAGAACATAACATAATGCATGATGACATTATAATTTAGCTGCATTAAATTTTTTTCTAATTATCAATATGGTTTTAAATATTTATTGTTAACTTTTTAAAACACATTTAAAATTTCAACATTTTTTTCAAATGTAGATATTTTAAAAATAAAACACAATACACATTAATTTCAAACTTATAAAATATAAAGACTTATTGGCACCATAAAGAATTAAACAATCCTAAATGCATATTATTTTGTGCAAAAAGCGATCGATGATTTTGAACGTTGCACAAAATTACATGGTTTTGTCACATTGTTTTATTATAATCGTGACATTTTTTAATCATTATATTATTAAAAAATAAAAATAAATATTAATGATTACTTTCAATTTCATATGATTATTGTAATGTTTAATCACTTTGATTAAGTAGTATAATTTTTTAGTTACAAAAAAATGATATAACATAGTGTCAAAATAATAATCGCACTTTAATATGTTTAACATTAACATGACCATTTACAATTGAGTTTTCAACTAAAATTTGTTAAACTGCATATGATGATTTGACATAATCATTTATAATTAATTTTATAATCAAACTATGAAAACACTTCATTATTAAACTATGAAAACTTTTTATTAGATTTTTTTTTTGAATATGACTATTTTTTGTTGCAAAAATATATATTTAAATTTTTTTGCTGATTGATACATGTCTTGATTATCCCCTTATTATCCTTGACATATTCGTGTCATTTATTCAATTCATTGCACAAATTATTCTACATAATTTGTGCTCAATGTATCTTTTTCCTATTTTCTATTCTCATCAATGTGATGGCATTTTTATTACTAAAGTAAATCACCTTCTCTCTTTAATAGATCACAAATATAATTGTAAGGTATCTCACCGAATATGGCAAACCTAAACTTTTCACATTCCACTAATCTCTTGCAAAATTTGTGGATGCAATTTTATAACTCTACAAGGTTTGTAATGTTACAATTTTACTAACTTGCTCTTTTGGGTCTTCTACATATCCTTTTACACAAACTCCAAAGACATTTACAATCGATTACTTATTAATTGCATACATTTTGTTTTTGTAACTAAAATAGATATATATGCCCTTGATTATAAAAATGTTTAAAAATTCCAACATTATATCTGGAATTGGTGCTTCCCACTTCATCAAAAACATAGTGATAAACCTTGCATTACGAACCCACTCTCTCTTCACTAATGTTTTTCAAGTTTTCTAACCTCTATACATGTTTATCGTAATTTTGTTTCATATGTATCCACATGAATTTGTCAAGATCCGAAATGCAAATGCTTCTATCCAATAATGTTGTTTCGTCCAATATGATTACTCTTTTCCTTGCATTTGTAGCCTTTAGTGTAGTCATGACAATTTTCATTCTAATCGGTTGCACTTCTCTTAGTGGTAACAATCTCCTTTTAAGTATTTTTTCTTCCTCTACATCCTTTTATGTTATCCTTTGTCCTTTCACAAATCGTTACTTCACACTTTTTTCATTTGATTTTTGAATGTATGTTGACTCCATTATTGTTCCTTATGGGCCTCCTTGCTCACTTGAACTCCAACCTTTTTTCCTATTTTCAAAAACTCTATTGTAGATGTTCTTAACCTATATATGTTTTGAATTATGGAATGTGCAAATTACATTTTCTCATGGTATTGTTTTCTTTCCTCACATTCCAAAGGTGATAATGAATGTGATGGTGAAGTCATTGTCAATGGTTAAATGTTCAACATTCTAGCACTCTCCCCTCTTTTCAACACTTTTTTTTTTCTTTTTTGAACAATGCTCTTTCCGACTCTTCTCTGCATTTATGTTCATTTTTATGTGTTTCTTTCTCTTTTATTACTCTCTGCAATTTTTTTATTACGAAGTTTACACATTTTTTTTTTACGAATTCTAGAGCTTCGAGAAAACACATAATTTCTTATAACAAATAAAAACAACCTACAATGTATAATTTATTTTTTTTTTCGTCCTTTAGCTTCTTGCTTGTCTCATTTGTTTTTTGGGTTAACCATAGTTTTTTAATTAACGTTTCATCTTTGAAATTATGACAATGCATCACTATCATTTTTTGTGACCCTTGTATAACCACGTGGAAACATGTCACCTCATCATTATGAATGAATTATTGAATTTTCCAAATTTTGGAAACCTAACAATTCAACTTCAAAATCATAATTCATCTAATGTTTTTTTTTTACTTTTTATCCTTGAAAATGTGTAAAACTTTCACATTTGATGGAACATAACTCATGTATTTTGTTATGGGTTTCTTTCATGGTACTAACATTAAAGAAAAATGGCAAGTTAAAGGTATGTGTCAAAGCTTTAAATAAAATAACTTTAAAAAATCGATACCCTTTGACATTTTGTGAAAAAAATATAGACAAGGTAGCAGGGCAGGAGATGTACACCTTCAAAGATGGGTACAAGGGCTACCACCAAGTGAAAAGTACTTTGGAGGATCATAGCACATTTGCCATGCCATGGGGAACATTTTGTTACATAACAATGCCTTTTAATTTGTGTAATGCTCTAAAAACATTTCAACGTTTGATGAATAAGGTTTTTGAACCATTCTTGGGTCTTTTTTTACAAGTTTTCATTGACGACTATGGGGTTTATAATGATAGAGTTTCTCACCTTACCAAATTCAAGTTAATTTTTCAATGCCTAGATGGTTTAAAAATGACTTTGAACCTTGAGAAAAACACAATTAATTTTTTTAAAAGGAAGATGGTTAGACACATTGTGTCAAAAAATGGGGTAGCCATATATCCTAAAAAGCTTAATAGGATTTGAAAGCTTCCTTTCCCCACCACAAAAAAAACCCTTCAAGGTTTTTTAAGGATGGTGGATTATTATCGAAAGTTCATACACATGTTTACAACAAAAACACATCCTTTAGCACGATTCATATGTGAAGATGTACACCAATGGATAATGAGGCATCAAAATGTGCATTTGAACAACTCAAATTAACTTTTCAAGCTACACCAATCTTTTAGACTTCAAATTGAAACAAACCATTTTTAGTATATTATGATGCATTTGGAAAGGCGATGGGGAGCACACTGTTTCAATTGAACAAAAATGGGCATGACCATCCCATTCATTTTGCTAGCAAACAATTAACTTTAGTAGAGAAAAATTATACTATGACGAAACAAAAAAATCTTTTAGTTATTTTTTTTCTTAAGAAGTTTTGCCATTACTTATTGGGGTACAAGGCCAAATTTGTGATAAATCACAAGGCTTTAACCTACTTGGTTAATAATCTAATCCAAATGGTTGATTTGTTCAATGGTTGTTATTAATGGAAGAATTTGACATTGACATTGTTCATTATCCAGGAAGGTGACATGGCAATGTTGATCACGTTACAATGGCATATGAAGGAATGGATGATGTTTCAAAGGATGATGACTTTCTAGATGAAGCAATAATGACCATCAATGTAGAATAAACGTTAAAGGAATACCGAAAAATCATTCACTACTTGGATGGCATGAGGTTTTTAGTTAAAGCCACAAAGGTAGTGCGAACACGAATTGCACACAAGAGTTAAAATTATTCAATAATAGGCAACCAACTTTATTTCCAATGAAGGGATAATGCAATGTGCATACCTTTTAACATTGAACAATTAGGGACATCTGTTTTAAGCTGGGCTTCAACAGCCACAAAACATTTTATTCCTGAAAGCCCAGGCCAACAACTACTGTTTTGTGACCCCGCCATTTTCCTAACGTTTTTCTTGTTTTAAGTTTGGCTTCAATAACTACAAAACACATTATTCTTGAAAGCCCAAGCCAACACCGATTGTTTATGCAAACCCAGCCACTTCCTGTCATTTTTCCATACTATACTAGAGACATGGAAAGACTTCGCGTAGATGAGTTTTGTAACCTATCTAAGCTAACAGATGTTTCCATGAAAGAGAAAAATTGGACGTTATCGAGTGGCTTGAATGCTAGACAATGCAAACATGAACTTGCATTGGCTGAGAACAATGGAGATGTGGACATTGTTAAGACCCTGCAACTGAACCCTTATGAACAAGCACGAGCTCAACGTATTGTTGAGCTCCAAGCAGGACTAGCTCCATTAGAACGTCAAGTTGCTGAATTATGAGCTTATAGCATCCTTTCCTTACCTTTGTAGACACATGTGTGGTTTTGAAATGTAGGTTTGTTGCAAACATGTGTGCTAATGTTTATGTATGGTAGACTTGTTCCACTATAAAATCATATGCAGGGAAGGTTGAAAATTTACAATGTGGGTGGAAGACATGATGCTTTCAAATCATATGGGGGTGTGAGTGACACCTACCAAATAGGTTAGTACTTCCGTTAAGGTTTGTGTCACATAGTGATGTGTTTGCATCCTTAAGGCAAGTGCACTGCCTTTTCACTCATGTTCTTGTTAATCTAGAGTTTGTATCTTTCGCACATTTTTTGCATAATAGTGGAGTTTGTATCTATCACATATTACTTGTACAGTAATGTCTGTATATGTATGATATAACATAGGTCAACAATTGGGAGCTTTGAAACATAAATGTTGGGTGCTTTGTCGAAATTCTTTACATACACCAAGTCCACATAAGAAGAAGGTTAAGCAACATTTTGTGAATAGAACAACGTCACAACCACGTAGGAAGAATGGTAGGATTGCTACAAGATCACAAGCAAGCATGGTAGAAGAAGGGGGATCGTCAATGTTTGCATCGAAAAGTGAACGTGACACTAGTAGCAATGAAGAGCAGTATGAAGAACAATATCATAGCACTAGCTCTGAACGTCAACAACAAATTGTTCTATTCAAAGAAGGGGTGCATAACCTGCAAAATGCATCCTCAATTATAAAGGAAGTGAGAAACCTTGGCAATAAACCAATGGCAACAAGGACACTAGACCAGGTTTAAAGCAAAAAAAAATTCGTTGTTTCATGCGACTAGTTTATTTTTGGAAGTTGTTGGTAGGTTAAAAATCAATGCTTATCCAGATTAAGTGGTCAAGATTATTTACTTATTCCCTAACTAGGAGCATCTAGATGATTGCAATCTTATATATTTTGTGCCTTGATTTTGCAAGATTTTTTTGCCAATTTGTTTGTCCCAATGTTCTTATCTTCATTCCACACAACAAATGATTATGTGTTTTCATGCAATGATTGCAATGATTGTAAAAATGTATATCAACATTACAAAGAAATGGAATTTTTTTGTGGTAATGACAACATTTAGTTTGCACCCCATGTCAGAACTTAGGGTTTCACATTAATGTTTTGTTCCTCTTGGCTGCTTAGGGATGAAACTCTCAAGAAATCACTACCCTATTTGAATAGTCATTAGGTACAATGAGGACTAAAAGATCATTTATGTTTTGCACTCTCCTAACAGATCAGAAAATGGTGTGGGTTTTTGGATGGAATAAACCAATGGATCCACATTATATCACTAAATGTTTATAGGACCATTTCAGTTTGTTTTATGGTTTTGCCTAGTGAGGGAAATGATATTCATTTTAGCACTCCCATACATTCTTTGAATCATGTATGGGAGTGTTATATTGTTTATAAGTCTACTAGCGAGGGCTAAAAAAGTTAACACCCAATGGGCTATAGCCTGTTGGGATTGTTGTTTATTTTTCTATGCCTTGTTTTGAGTCTGGTCATGGAATGTTTGTAATTAGAAGGCCTAAAAGAGCAACGTGATTCTAGGTCTGATTATTGGAAATCGCCTAGGTGTAGGATATGTATGTTTTCAAATTACTAACATGGGATTAAGTACCATGTTTGAAAGCAGAGAGCAAATTCAAAGAAAGGTTGTACAACTAGTCACTCACAACATGGTCAAAGGGGGGTGAAAAGTTGCATTCCATAGCAGGCAGAAGAATATTACATCCCTAATGCACAAGGTGGGTGATATTGTTGTTTTAAATACCTTAGGTTATACCCTAGGCTATTTTAACATGTTGCTTAGGTTATACCTTAAACTATTTTAGGCTATTTTATTTTAGGCTATATATTATGTTATTTTTGGCCATTATACCTTAAGATATCATCAAATATTTTATTTTAGGTTTAAAAAAAATATTAAAGCTATATTTTTTAAGTTATTCAAAGTCATTATATTTTATCCCATTATAGGTTATTTAAGCCTATGTTATAATAACTTGAAATAATACATGATAAAACAACCTACAATAATGTAAAATGGACTAACTTATAATAATTTTTTTTTAAATTACGATAAAATAACCTATAATAGCATGGGGTTAAATAACTTAGAATACTTCAAGTGGAATAATTTAGAATAATAAAAAATATTTTAAGGTGGAATAACATATAATAAATAATAATAATTTAAAATAGCCTCAAGTGGAATATTTTTTAATAGTCAACAAGACCTTAAGATATAATAACTTAAAATAACATAGGGTGGGATAACCTAAAATCATCAATAATAACCTAAAGTAGAGTAACCTGTAACAACTTAAAACATAATTGCCTTAATACCCAAAATAACTTAGAATTTTTTTAAATAACATAATGTAAAATAATATAGGGTGGAATAACCAAGATAATCAATAATAAATTAAGGTAAAATAACAAAACTTAGTTTAGAATAAAAAAAGAATTAAAAAAAATCTAAAATGGTGAAAAAATCCTAAAATAATTTTAATTGGAAAAATTTAAAATAACGTAAGGTGTAATAACCAAAAATTACATAAGGCATAATTATTTGAATAACTTTAGGTGGAATTGATTAAAATATGTGAAAATAGCTTAGGGTGAAATGATTTAAAATAACTAAAATTAACATAAGGTGGAATAACCTAAAGTCAAATAACTTATAATAACATAAGGTGAATTTTTAAAAAATAACATATAATAGTTTAAAATGGGATAATTCAAAATAATTTAAGATAGAATAATTTAAAATAACCAATAATAACCTAAAATATTTAAAAATAGCTTGGGGTGGAATAGTTTAAAATAACTTATATATAGTAACCCATGAATAACCAACTATGATTAGTTCATGGTAGGATTAATTTAAAATAACCTATAAATAATCTTTAAAATATACCTAGGATAAATACTTAAGTCAAATTTTTTTAAAAATGTATAATAACATGTGGTGAGAAATAATTTCATTTATTTAAATAATGGTCCAATGGTGAAGGACTTGCTTTTTTAGAGTGGAAATGGGAAAGTGAAATGTTCAAATATTCAAATACACACTTACACTTTAGGTCTATGGGTTAGGTGGCTAGGTTCCTAAGTTAAAATAAATGATTTATGTTAGCCTAAGTAAATTAATCTAAGTTCCTATGTGTTTAACTTAAGTTTATAACCTTATTTAGTCTATGTTTTTAAATTTTTAACATAACTTAGTTTAGGTTTGTGAGTGTTTAACCTAAGTTTTTAATGTGTCAATATAACTAAAAGTGATTGCACTTGTGTATGTTATATGTGTGTTTTCAATTCATAACTTAGTTTAGATTTGTAAGTGTTTAACCTAAGTTTTTAATGTGTCAATATAACTAAAAGTGATTGCACTTGTGTATGTTATATGTGTGTTTTCAATTATGTGTGTGTATGTGGAATTTTAAATATGACCATTGGTTTTAAGTTGTTTATTACAGGTTAATATTTAGTGAGGTTTTATGTGATGTGTCCGACATTGTATGGGTAATGCAATGCAACATTCACATATAAAGATAAACTATCCAAAAATATAACATAAAAAATAACAATCATTAGGTATTCATGCACTTAAAGTTAATAAATACTTTTTAATAAAAAAATTTATCAACAAGAAATTACAACCATTGACACATGTTTTCACAATTTTGTTTTAACACACCTACTTACCTTTGTATTGTATCATTGTTCACAAAGGTTGCAAAGCTCAAATGTTTCAACTCCATCACTATTGTAATAGAAAAAATAAAATCATTTTAGAAAGTTATTTTTTCCCATGTTGTTGGCTAGTTGCCTCTAGGTGGATTCATCTTTTTTTTTTCCCTTTTTGTGGTTGATTATATGTAGGCGAACCTATTGTCTTTGCTTTCCTCTAAAAAAAATTGGATATTAACATTTTAAATTTGATTTTGCATTTGTAGAACTTGGACATGTGCAAGTTGGTTATGGTTATGTGTGGATATGTTTGTAAAAGTCATGCTATTGGAATAAAATGGTTTTATGTGGTTATGTGTGGATATGATGCAAAAATCATGCTATTGGAATAGAATGGTTTTGTGTGGTTCTCACATTATAAGAATTTAACTATGTGTGATTGTTCTACAAAAGTCATACTACAAGAGTTTGGTTGTGTGTGAATGTGATATAAGAGCCATGTTATAAGAGAAGATTGTTCTACAAAAGTCATACTACAAGAGTTTGGCTGTGTGAATGTGATATAAGAGCCATGTTATAAGAGAAGATTGTTCTACAAAAGTCATATTACAAGAGTTTGGCTGTGTGTGAATGTGATATAAGAGCCATGTTATAAGAGAAGACTGATTATGTGCGACTATGTTGTAGGAGTTGTGTTGTAGGATAAAGAACATTTGTAAAATTTGTGTTGTGCAGAGAGAAACAATTTTCCTCAAGTTGCTTGGTGAAAAACAAAAAGGATAAAGGTTTTACAAGAAATAATAAGACATGAAATTTTGCAATAAATATAGGGAGGTTCCTTTTGATTGATAATTTAGTTACATGTGTCTTAAGGCAATAATTTATTACCATGCATAATAAAAGTGAAAACCTTCATCTTTTGAAGATTTAATTAAAACTATGGTTGGTCTTATCGTTATTGGTATCTTTATTTATTTATTCCCACATAAGCATGCCATGTCCACCATTTGCTTAGGATGTGTGCACAAGTGGGAACAAAGTTTTTTAATAATGATACTAACACCAAATCGATTTACATGTGTGAATGATCTTTTAGTTGTCAAATTTACTTATTTAATCAAGAATTTTATGTTTGTTGAAAATGTAAAATGATTTCAAGAACGCTTGTGAAAAAAACTATAAGTTGTTAAAAATGGTATAAAGCAACAAGCCAAAATCAACTTTCTTTTGGAACATTTTTTCGTATAAAACATACGAATATTCAACCATATTGAAATTAATTTATTGTTTTATACCAAATAAGAAAAAAATGGTTCAATTAGAGGATACTTTCTTTTGAGATTAAATATTAAGCTGTAATTACTCTTAATTAATTAATTAAAAAAGATTCATAATTACTCATAATTAATTAATTAATTAATATTAATTACAACTTAATTAAAATAATATTAGAAGTTGGAGCTAGTTAAAAAATGATGATTCTTGAAAAGGAAAAAAAATAAAAATAAAAATCTTATTTGGTGACAAAAGGTGTAAGAATTTAAGTGTGAAAAATATTAATTTGTGTAGGGGTTAGAAAACAATGTATAAAAAGAGGATAACTCTAGTCAGGTATCAAAGAGCTGTCCTCCTAACCCATGAGAAAGGATGGGTGAAGTCTAGTTCGATACAGGTTAGTAGGACTAGGTACTGATTTGTAAGTAGGTGGGTAGGTAGCTCCAGTAGGCCTAATGTGGTACTTGTACCAGCCCCCTGTCTAGCTAGCTACCTACCCATCGGAACCTTCCTACCTACCTATCTATGTACCTAAGGATAAAAAGTAGGCCTCAAAGTAGGCCGGGTTTCTCTCTCTCTCTCTCTTCCTTTCGGAGCTTCAAACCCTAATCGGGATTTTCTTCTTTCTCTTTCCGTTCAGCTCCGCCATCGCACCTTTGGTCGTTGTGGTGGTTTTTGTTCCACTCTTGCATCGATCTTCTTTCGTTTTTTTCTTCTGCTGCACCAACTCTTGCTCCTCTTCCGATAGATTCTTTTGGGCCCTGATTTGGACCCGATTTGGCGCATCATTTTTGCACGCAAGGGAGAGGAGGGGAAAGGAGCGGTGGGGGGCGGGGGAGGAGCGGGAGGAAGGTGGAGGAAGGGGAGAGGAGGAGAAAGGAAGAAGTACGAGTGTGAAATTTTTTTAAGGATTGATTTCTCATATATTAGACGATGCGGCAGCGACTTCGACAAGCATTGAGAAGGCGCTTGCTTTTGTCGTCGTCGTCGTCGTTGTTGTTGGTGCATAGGGATGCAGGTGTGTTCCAAGCCGTCGCTGCTGCTGCTGCTGCACCAGCATCATGTGGGGTGGCTGCCTATTAGACACGCGCTGCCGCAGCACTCATGGCGCTTCATTCCCTCTTGCCTAATCTGCAAATTACGTGGCAGGCCACCACAACCGGCCGGAGGAAGGCGGGGCCGCTCGGCTTGAGGAACCTTGGGAACACATGTTACCTCAACAGCGTGTTGCAGTGCTTGACTTACACACCGCCACTCGCCAACTACTGCGTTCTCAATCTCCATTCCAAACTCTGTAAACGACTCCTTTCAGAAATCCGCCTTTTGTCGCTCGCTGCTTTTGCAGCCATTTGTTCTTGCACTTTTGTATGGGGTTTGAGCTTCTCGCAGGAAGTTGGAACCCTATGTAGTATTGCAATTTCGCTCAACGTACTTAGGATATGTTGCAGCCATATGTTATTGCACTTTGTATGTGTTTTGAGCTTCTAGCAAGAAGCTGTAACCCTATGTACGAGGATTGCAATTTTGCTCAAAGTAGTCAGGATAGGTATTTGCCCCTCCCCCTGGTTGGAATCCTGGGAAGTTTGAGGTTAGAATCATGTATGAGTGTGTTTCAGTTAGTAAGGTCATGCTCGTCATCTTGCTTTTGTGGTTCTGCATTATGTCACAGGCAATGTGCTGAATGAGAAGAATAACAGTAATTGTCCATTCTGCTACCTGGAGAAACGGATTCAGCAATCTTTAACAACAGAGCTTGATGTGGATGCACCTGTAAGGATACACAACAGGCTACAGTACTTTGCAAAGCACTTCCGGAATGGACGCCAGGAAGATGCACATGAGCTCTTGCGGTATGCAATCGAGGCATGCAATAGTGTTTGTGTACAGCTACACAAGTTGCTTCGTGGGAGCAAGCTTGCAACGAAGCAGAGTGAATCCAAAGGGGCAAAGGAGGAGCCACACACAGTGGTGAAGGAGATGTTTGGTGGACTCTTGCAGAGCCAAGTCAGGTGCCTTACATGCACTACAGAATCCAATAAGCTTGATGAGATCATGGATCTCAGCCTTGACATTGTCCGCTTGAATACTGTGAAGGAGGCTCTCTGTCGGTTTTTCCAGCCAGAAGTATTGGATGGTGATAACAAATACAGATGTGATCAGTAAGATTTCTCCACACTATTTTGTTAAGTTTGTAGATCTGACCAGTATACTTCAATTTTCTCCCTCCATCAGAGTCTGGTATTGTACAGCACTTCTGACATTACTGTTAACCTGCTCAATTCCTTGCAATCTAGCAATCTTTCAACAGATGAATGAAGATACTTTCACTTGGAGGTTCAATGGGGATTTCACAGAGGGCATTTCACAGTGAAACTTGTCATCTGATTGTCTCTCTAATTCACTTGTCTCTTCTTTAACATCTGCTATCATGGTCATGTTGCCAGAATAGTGATAGTTGGAGGAGGATTGACTCCAGTAGACGCTTTCAACCTTAGTTGGAACCGTAAACCTAAGAGATTGCTCGTTTTCCTGGGTAGTTGTAGTGTTGTTTTGTAGTTTTCTGTGCTATCTTGCAGATATAGTTATGGTTTTAGTGCCACCCTGTGGTTGCCAGTGAGGGTGTTCTGTGCACAGAGAGTCTGGGAGAGTTTTCCCAGACTTTCTGCTGTTTTCTGTGTGTTTGCTTGTCATTGGGTAGTTGAACTCTTGTGATGGCTCTGCCTACAATGAAGAAGTAAGAATACATAAGTGCATTAATTGAGTTGACCATCTTGTCCTGTTCATCATTGAGTGTACAGGTGCAAGAAGCTATCTCCAGCTCGAAAACAGATGGCTATGTATCGGGCACCCAATGTACTTGTAATACAGCTGAAGGTTAGGCCTGTAACCTTTTCTGGAATGTGATCTTTTGTCCTGCTGGAGTTTTTCAGGTTTGTTTGGTGTGGGGGGGGGGCAGCTTCTAATCTGTTGTATCCTGAACTTCAATCTCTATGCAAACATCAATGACATAATAGGCTGTGATGAGCCATTTATTTTAGCTGGCCATGTATGGAGTACTGTGTTTTCACAGCAGCCTGTTTGTGTAATATTGTGTTCATCTGATCCTTGGTGCCCTCGCTTTTTCTTGCAGCGATTTGAGAACATCTTTGGAGGCAAGATAGACAGACATATTGTCTTTGAAGAACGATTGTGCCTTGCAGGTCACATGTGCCGGGCAAGCAAGGTTTGTTGGATGGCCTGTTACTTTCTCCAATGTTGATGTTTGTTCATGGATTTCTTTTAGGTTGAGCTACGATGTTGATAGAAATACTTGGTCAACAGTTCAATAACTTTCTGATTTCACATATTGGCAGGATGCTCGACCAGAGTATTCACTCTATGGGATAGTTGTCCATGCTGGTCATTCACAAGATGCTGGACACTACTATGCATATGTCAAGGTAGGTCACCCGGACTCTCAAAATGTGGGTATCATTGCAACAGAAGTCTGAATGGACAGTTGCTAAGGGACAAGGTTATAAGTGGGTCTTCTCTGACTTTTTCAACAGGGAAGTGGTGGGCAATGCATGAGTGAGATTGAACCGTTCTTGAGGTTGCCTTGCCCAGGTTATTGAAAATCTGACAGATATATGTCTTCCTGTGACAGGATTCCAGTGGGAGATGGTTCTGCTGTGATGATGCAAGTGTATCTCTAGTTACCAATACAAAGACAGTGTTAGATGAAAAGGCTTACATGCTTTTCTATGTCAGAAGTTCGATGGGGCTCAAGACGTCAAAAGAAGCACTTCCATCTGGTGGTTCCATCCCTTTATCACTGTCTACAACTGAGACACAGCTGTCAAAGTCTTCAAAGATCTCTACAGCTCCAACCACAAATTCTAGTTCTGGGGTGGGCAGTAATGGAAATGTCAGCAGGGTAACAACGAAGCCTCTGGTAAAATATGGCAGTATTTCAGCTGTCAATGGCCGGCAGGTCAACTCTGAATACCTTGGCAATGGCAGCCACTGTAAGCTGGTGCAGTCAGCTAATGGTAAAGCTGTGGTTGAGGAGCATGCAAGCACAAATGGAGATTGTGGTAGCAGTGGCTTGTCTGCAAATGATGAGTTGTCTTCAGCTGTGACAAACTGCAATGGGAAATTTTATGGGCCTGAGCTTCCACAAAATCTAGCCTCCTCTTCTGCAGTTGACACTAAAACTGCTCATCATGAAACAGTACCACCAGTAGCTTTGGGTACATCAAATGGCTCATCCACTGTTCCTGCACTACCACAATTAACACCAAATGAGCCTGTTGGGGACAATTCAGTGGTTACAGAGAAGGATGCAATTGATTCTGGAGGAACCAAATCTTTTGTGATGGTGAGTAAGAACTACTACTGTAGTCTGTATGATTCTGATGGCTTTTCCCCCTTTTGACAATGGGTCTTTCCTATTTCAGCAGTGTCTTCAGTTATTCCCAAGTAAGGTATAGTGAGAATTTGTGCAGTTTGGGCTCTGTCATGTTAGTGAGCTTTCTATTTGAATTAGGTGGGAAGTGTTACCATTGCAGGTTTAGCAGCATGAGCAGCTGAAATATGCTTTACTTATTCAATTTGGCTAACGGTTAAGGAGGACAAGGGTCAGGTCTGCTGTAGAGGGCAGGTCTTGTTTGGCATGTATTTGCCAAGTATGGCTCCAGGTACCATCATTGGGCAGATTATCTTTAGTCTAGACAAGGGGCCTGTGGGATTCATGTATACTGGCTTTTACAGGAAATGAAAAAGGCAGAAGATAGATCGAGAGCAGTGGGAAATGAGCCCCAAAATGGTTCTGTGACAGAGACCAACTTGTGTGGGAAAAGGTTGCGAGAGGAAGGTGGTAATTCTTCACCTGAAGTCATGAAGGCAGGGAAGGTTGGTGAAGCTGCTCTGTCTGTCAATGTGAATGAGAAAAACTCAATGGATGCAGATCAGTTAACAGAGCTTGAGAAACTGAAGATTATGTAAGCATCTTTCAACCTATGATGTTATAAACTCCAATGCATACTTTCAGCCAGTAGTTTTTTTTGACACAATGGTTGCATTTGTTGATGATTCTGGTGTGGTGAGCCTTCATTGAAGTGTTAACTGGTGGATGCTAATTTGACTACCAGCCTTGAAAAGGAAGGACGTGAAGAGTTGCAGCGATCAGGTTGGTGTGAAGCTTTGAGAGAGTCCTTGCGGGCTGCCAAGAAACGGCGGCTTGGACAGTTATGGCCAAGAGAAGTCACAGACAGAGCTCTTTTGAGGTATATAGGAAGTTAGGAATGGATGGCAGAGTTCTTTGTGAGCAATTGTTAGCTATAATGAAGTGTAGCAGATTTTTTCTGATCAGTACATAGGGTTTAACATTTACATTTGTTGTTTGTTTGCCTGGGATGAAATCATGATGATCATTACCACAATGATGCCTTCAATTTACCCTGTTGCTGCTCATGTGATGCAGGAAGCAACTTATTATTGAGGTTCAAGAACCTTTGAAACTCCAGGTTCCTAGAGCTTTGAAGGAGCACCTGGTGGAACAGCTACGAACCTTTTTTTTACCAAAAGACAACTAGGTGGGAAGTTCCAACGGTCTTATGACTTGATGGCTTTCAAGCAGCAATTGATAAGTGGGGTCAGTGGTAGACAGTTTTAGACACTATGCAGCTGGGTTACTTGCTTCTTTGAAACTTCCTTCGATAGTTTTGGCAATGGTGGAGAGCTGGTCGTTACATGAGCTGTAACTCGCTTGCACACAGGTTGTGTGTGGTTCTTTGCAGTCAGGGTGGATGGGAGACCCAGGTGGCATCTTTTGTCATATTACGTTGCATGTCTCCATTCTGACTAGCTTTGTAGAATTCATTTACTTGGACTGAGTAATTTATTAGCAAAGAAGCATGAGTAAGGACATGACGGTGGGGTTGGCCAGACTTGGAGTATCATGGGGAAGGTACGGTGGAGTTGGAAGTGATGTTAAATAACGGAATTCTCGGTTTAGGCTTGCTCCCTGCTAAGTGCCTCATGCCCTCTTGTGCATAGGAAAGCTAATTACCTGTGGCATTTTTGGAACAAAAAGATTCTGCCAAGCCTATTACCATCATTTAGATTACCCACCATTGCTGATAGTATACCTGCTTCTGGAGAGATCATAGCATTTATCCAGCAGAGACAAAGTGGTACTTAAGGTGGAGGAAATATGTGGCAGGCTGGAGGACTGGCTTGTGTGTATTAAAAGTTACGCTGCTGGAGCTGTGCAAGCGTCAACTCTGTACATCAACCTGACACTAGTTAACATTCTTCACCACACATTGTTAAGCAGAGTTTGCCTCTCTTGGCTAGGCAGAAATTACTTGTCTTGACTAGTTGCAACTCCTGCTGGTTGGTTACAGTAGCAGTGTGTGTCTTTCTTTTCTTGTTTCGTTTCTGGAGCTCACAAACATGGTGGCGGAGTAACAGAAGGTTGTTTGTTGTGTTGGGCTGGCTGCTGGATTCATGGTATGTCAACATGTATGGCTTCAGTCTGCAGCCCCCATTTCCTGGTTCAACCTGGCCACCCATTGCTGCCCCCTGATTCCGCATCGAATCAGCCTGTCTGCATCTTTTACAGGAGATGGGAGTACTGAGAACTCTCTAGTGAAAAAGTGTAGGTAAATCATTCCTGACAGTTTTGCCTCGCTTATTATCCTGCATTTTTTACTTATTGTAGACTTTTAAATCTTTTTAGTTCCAGACAATCTCAGTAGTCTTTTTTCAGTGAATGTGACGCCCCATGTTTAACCAGTAGTATAACATCCTCTAGTTGTTCCTTGTGGTTTCCAGGGATAAGTTTGTTTTTACACCTGTGGTGTGTACCACCGTCATTTTGCTCTTTTCATTTTTTTTCTTTCCAACGGGCTTCTGCAAGTAGTTTGTTATCTGCTAGTGGATATTTTCAACTGATTCTTCATTGAGAATTTCTGATATAGGTTGGTAAGTTTTTAGTGTTCTGCTGAACATGTTTCCAGAGTTTTGATATGGATTTAAACAGTTTGATTTGATAATAATTTTTTAAAAGCATTCCTAATGATGGTGCAGTTTGCATACCATCTTTCTGTTTGAAGAGTTTTGATGCGGATTTAAACTTTTTTTTATATTCAAAGTATTCACACTGATCATTTGGCTGTTACCACACTTGTTCTTGTTAGAGATTTGCTGTTGAGTTTGGTAATTTGTGCTAATGCCTTTGCCTTGAGTCTGGCTAATTTGCATTACTTTTTCTTTTTAGATTGCTAGAGATTTTGCACACTTCCTCTAGTTCTTGTTATAGATTTGCCACTTGAGTTTGGTAAGTGTTCTAATGCCTTGCCTTTAATTCCAGCTAATTAGCATTAGTTTTTCTTGTTAGATTGTTAGAGATTTGCGATTAGTTTGGTAATGTGCATGTCTGACTTCGCCTTTGATTCCAGCTAATTAGCATCAGTTTTTCTTGTTTGATTGTAAGAGATGTGCCGTTGAGTTTGGTAATGTGCACATCTGACTTCACCTTTGATTCCAGCTAATTAGCATTAGTTTTTTTCTTGTTAGATTGTTAGAGATTTGCTATTGCGTTTGGTAATGTGCATCTCTGACTTCGCCTTTGATTCAGGCTAATTTAGCATTTCTTTTCTTCTTGTTAGAAGTTTGCCTTTGCCAATCATTTAGGCTATACAGTTCGCACTTTTATCTCTTATTCTTTTAAAAGCCTGAAAGAAGCATACTTTTTCTTGTTGTCTGCTTGTTAGAGGTCTATTGTCATATTTTTCTCTTGTTCTTCTTGTTAGAGGTTTGCACAAATTTGTTTGCCACTGATTGAAGTTAATTCAGGCACACAGGTTTGCATAGTCAGTTTCTTGCTTCTCTTTTTACAGGTTTGCTATTGCATGCCTTTTGATTTTTTTATTCAGGCTCATTAGGTGTAAACATTTGGGACTCCCAATTGGTGAGAGTGATTAATTGCCTGGGAAAAGCTTGCAATCTGTTCATGTTTCATATGAGATTTTTGTTTTACTAACAGAACTGGTATATGAGGCGGTGCTGCCTGCCTTCCTGTGTGCTGGGAAAATGCTGAGCTTGCAAAAAATTTCATCAGGTGGAGCAAAGTCCATCATCAGATGGAGAAGAAATTAAAAGTGCTGGAATTGCAAGAAGCTATGATACTAGGTTTCTGAAAACTTGCTGTTATGAAAAAGCAAAACAAAACTGCGTAGAGTAGGGAAGAGCCAATACACTAGTATTTCAGACAATGATATATATATATATCAGAGCCAAGGTGCTATCTAAAAACTCAATGGCCTCCAGGGAATAAAATCATTCCTCCCCTTTTACATGTATTTTCACTCCTACTTCAAAAGCAAACATAGAAGAATAATGATAATACATAATGGCTTCAGACTTCTGGTTTTTTTGAACACAGAAGAAAGAACAGAATACTACACTACAGATAATATGAAAAAAATCAAAAAAACAAAACCACAACCGATTCATTGTTGGTTCAAGAGCTCTTGTAGATTATGATGATGACTCCAGGACAAACTGGATTGTTTGGCTCAAGAGCTCTTGTAGATTATGATGACTATTCCAGGACAAACTGGATTGTTTGTAGTCAATAAACGACTCTTTTAAAAGTAAGAGAGATGGGATGTTCAGTTAACTGTGTGTGCTGGAAATAATTTAACTTTCCAACACACAGAATTCGATCTGAGTCCCGATATGCCTAGGAGATCTGTGTTTTGTGGATTCACCTGGAAGAGCTTCTTTGCATGGTTGGAAGATCTACAGATTACTTCACTAGCCCGAATTTGCTTCTCAGATGATGTTCTTCTCAGAGTGAGAAACTTTCTTGCCTACTTTCTTGCCCCCCCTGCAACAACCCAAACCATTTTACAACTCATCTTTTGTGTTCTGTCATGTGCAGAGGTGTGTGCTCTCTGCAAAGATCTCTCATTGCAAGTTATAAAGGAAGATTACCTTTTGGTGCATGAGATCCCTTTGATGGTGATGATGTATGCTGTGTGCTTTGCAGGCATTAGTTGGAGAAAGGAACGTGTAAAGAAATAAGCTGTGGAAGTGGGCTCCCCAAGGTGTGTGAAGCTGTGTACTACTTTGGTGTAGCTGGACTGGGAGGGCCTGACTGCAGAGAAGCTACTTGATGCATCAAGCTTTCCAGTTTTGTAATCACACACTCCAACAACCTTGATTGCTGCAACCGAGCTTGTTCCATGGAAGTACCCCACTTCTGCATATGCTCCACATGCTGCTTAAGCATTTCTCCCATAGCCTGCAAACCAAAATTCCCATCACACATTCAAAATTGAAAAACAACCCTTTCCCTGTGCTTGCTTGTCAAAGAAAAAAAATGCTACAATATACAATATGAATTATCAATCTGGTGCTTCTCTCATTTTGAGTTGCAAGCCAGTTCTTGCATAGTCATGACAGAGATTCATTGTTCTTTTGCTGATTCTGTCTCTCAGTGATCTCAAGGGGCCACAACAGTAGCAAGTAACACCAGCACTTCAGCTGTGAAATCTTCTGCATAATCTTGTGCTCACATGACTGTCATCAACATACTCTGCTTTCTGACATTCTTCAATGCTGTTTCATTCCTCATTACCATTTCCTGAAGGATACTTAATCTTCTTCAGCTGTCTCCTCAAAGTTACATGTGGATTGATGAGAAGAAAAGCATAGATGTTCTGTTGAGAAATTACAGATACCTCTCCCCGAAGCCGGATTGATTCCTCGCGCCTCTCACAAGCTTTGAGTTGGGTACAAAGCAGTATTTGCATGTCTCGCATCAGCTGGAACTCATCCACCTTCTTGATCCGCTTTGCAAGCCCAAATCCAGGTCTGCTGGGTTGTTGTCGTTGTTGCTGTTGTTGTTCTTTTGATGTGTAGAGAGATGCTGCTTCTTCACCCTTCTCAGATGGAGTTTCCTTCCTCTTGACACTTTTGATACATGGTGTTTCCGTAATCATCCCTAAAGCAGGATCACTTCCACAATTCATATCCCCCAGCTTCTGCTGCTGCTGTTGCTTCTCAATGACCACATTTGGAGAAGAAGATGGTGTTGCTGTTGGAGAGTAGTCTCCTCTATCTCCTCTATCAACCACTGCATTCAGATCAACCCCAATCCCATGTTCACCACCACCACGCCTTGCACCTTCGTCTTCCTCATTCCACAACTTTCCTTCTCCATTTTTCCTAGAGTTTTCATCAAGAGCTGCAATCTCTCCATCTCCAGAAGCATGTTGATGTTCTGATCCATGAGTTGTATTGGCAGCAGCAGAAGATGCTTCAGACATGTTGAGGATGCCCCTTTTTTCTTTAAGCATGGAGTCAGTCTCAATACCTGGAAGTAGTTCTCTTTGTATCATTCTTTCTCTGGGAAGGTGTTGCACTGCAGAAAACTTTGATTGTTGGCTCCTCTCTGATGTTGGAGTGCATAGATCTTCAGCTTCCTCCTCTGTCTTCTCACAGAAACCCTCCTCTGATCCTGCTTCCTCTTCCTCCTCTTCCTCCTCAGCCTCCTCATGCTGCTGCTGCATCATCTCGAGAGACACTTCCTCAGCATCTGACTTGCAGAGCTCGAGAATCAAGGGGGAGATTTGGGGATTCTTCTTGCCTGTCTTGCTGCCAAAGTCTTGCCATATTTCATAGAACCTTGGCCTCTGCAACTCACGACCAGCCATACTGGGATGTGAGCGGACCTTCTTTTTGTACAGCAAGGTGTACTTGGCACATTCTCTCCGAACTTTGTAATACTTGCTCTGGCATTGATGTTTGGTAAACTCTCTACCAAATTTCTCCTTCATCAAGCGCAGAATCGGACTCCATTTTTTGTGGTACTTGCTGTTGCCATGGCCACCATGTCCATTGGCTTCATTGTTCAGTTTCTTGTGGATGGCTTCATAGCTCTCAAACAAGAACCTCACCATCTCCTCATTCCAGGGGTTCTTCAAATCATGCTGCAACTCTGGATGCTCTTTCTTGCCTGCTGCCATGTTCCGTCTGCCAAGCTCAAATTCTTTGTATGGCAGCTCCTCCCCATCAAGCACACTTCCACTTTCTAGTGAGGAACAATCAGCAGCAGCACCAGCAGCATCAGAAGAAGATACCATACCTCTCCTTTTCTCACCTCCTGTTTTGAGATCCACAGCGAGGAGGAGCTGCTTCTTCTCCTGATCAGCTCCTTTGCCATTGCATTTGACCAATGCAGCAGCAGCATCACCATCACCATGCTCACCACCGGCAGGAACGACATAAGCGCCAGCGCCATGGCGTTCCCCAGACTGCAATTGCCGGGGATTCGAAGGTCCAAGGGAAAGATAGAAGTCTGGTACTACTCCAGGAATCGCGACTGTCACCTTGTCGCACGCTTTGGTCGCCAGGGGTCTCTCAACAGGCAGACGACGAAAGTGCGGCGGTTGCTCTCTGCCCTTCTCCGCCGGGAATGAAGGGGGACGGGGCAACAACAGGCTGCGACCTTTGCTTGCTTTGGCACTGTTTGCAGGCGTGCCTTCAGTAGCACCGGAGCTCGAATTGGTTGCAATCTGGTAAGGTGGATAGAAACCTGGCGCCTGGAAGCCTCTTGCGAAGCTTGGAATCGCAAGAGTGTTCCAGGCTGCCGGTGGCCTGAAGCCAGCAAAAGGAGGTGTGAATGGAGACGGAGAAGAACCTGCAGCAGCAGCAACGGAAGCAGATGCATCGCCTGCTTGGGACCTAGGTGGCGATGCTGCAGCAGCAAGAGCATAAGGAGACGGAAAACCTGGCGGTAAAGGTCCTAGGAATGGAGCGTTGTAAGCTCCAGCGTATACATGCCAAGGAAGCTGCTGCTGCTGCTGCTGCTGCTGCTGTTGCTGCTGCAGTGTATAAGCACTCGTTGCAGTAGGCACGAAGAATGGCGGAGGTGTTCCACCTGCCGCTGCTGCACTTGCTGCTGCTGCTGCTGCGATGGTCGTTGTTGCTGAAGAAGCTGTAGTGGTGAGCGTCGTAGTCGTCGTCGTCGTCGCAACAACTGCTGTGCTCGTCGTCACAGGGACAGCCGAACTGGCAGCAGGAAGACTAGAAGATGCCATTACAGAAATGCAACAACAGACGTCGTCAATTCAATTCACTGCCGCCGCCCGCGAAAGCTCGAAAAACCTTACAACACATCATGAATCGCAGAAGCAATCCGATGACTACAAGACACAGACACAGAGAGAGAGAGATGCAAGCGCTTGCAGATTGCTCACGTCAATCAATGCCGAACAAAGTCCACAGAGGCGGATGCAGATCTCCTTTCTCCCACAGCAAAGGGCGGTGATTATGATGCCATTGCTCGGATATCGAGCCGGAATGCGCGCACTACGAGAAGAAGCGCAGACAACCGTTCTCGAGCTTCTTGTTGTTCTTGTTGTTCTTGCGTGGTTTCTTCTGGCGCTGTCTGTGTCCAGCAGCAGATTCACAAATCCAAATTTTAAAAAAAAATGAAGAATGGTCAATTTGCGAAACTACGGAAAAGAAATTTTTTTGAATCAAGTGGGCGGGGGGGGGAGGAACAAGCTACGAAAGAGAACACAAAAGCTCGAAGCTCGGAGAGCAACGCGTCTCTCGTCTCTGACTCTCTCTCCTCTCTCTCTCTCTCTCTCTCTCTCTCGCGCGCGCGCGTGTTGTTGCAACAAAACAACAACGCTGCCTGCGTTCAGGAAGTCATTCGAGGTCCTAAAAAAACAACGCTACGTGCGTTCCGTCGTCATTCGAGGTCTCAAAAACAACGCCGCATGCGTTCAGTCGTCATTGGAGGCCTCGAAATCAACGCTGCGTGATTTCAGGTCGTCATTCCAGATCCCAAAGACAACTCTGCTTGCGTGCGTTCAGGAAGTAATCGAAGTCCCAAAAAAACAATGCGTACGTTCAAGAAAAGTAATTCGAGATCCCAAAAAACAACGCTACGTGCGTTCAGGAAATAATTGGACGTCCCAACAAACAACAATGAGTGCGTTCAGGTCGTCATCCGAGGTCTCAAAAAAAGAACTCTGCGTGCGTTCAGGTCGTCATTCGAGTCCCCAAAAACAAACGCTGCGTGCGTTTAGGTCGTTATTCCAGGTCCCCAAAAACCAAAGCTGCGTGCGTTCAGCTCGTCATTCGAGGTCTCAAAAAGAGAAGGCCCTCGGGCGAGCCCCACAAATCGACGGCTCGAAACTGAGATTCCAAACGAAGGGCCCGAAATCGACGTCCCGGAATCCAGATCTCGCCACCTGTGCCGCAGATTATATCGCCAGCTGCCACCCCAGCCGGCGATTCCTGGCTTTGTGAGTCCCGGTCCAGCTGGCCAATAAAGCGTTGTGACAGATGGCAGAGTCTTAGCTCGCTAGTGGCTTGTTCCGTGCAACCGCGTGGCATAGTCCGCAAAATTCATCACGACGTGTGGATCGCGTTCACAGGTTCTCTTTTTCTAAATTCAATACCAAATAATAATAATAATAATAATAATAATAATAATAATAAACGAATTAAATAATTCCATATTTTTTTTAAAAACAAAAAAAGGTAAGCCTACTACCCCGAGTGTACAAATCTACACATCGTAGAGCACTTAAATGGCTTTTTAAAACATGTAACCGTACTTTAGTGGTATTTTATTGGGTCCAAGTCTAGGCGAATTTCAAGCGGTTTTTCCCTGCAAACATCTGCACCTTAAGTGGTCATTTATAGGGTCGCAGAATACCGATTGGATTTAAGTGGCCATTTATAGGGTCGCAGAATACCGATTGGATTTTAGTGGTCTTTCCCCTGCATATATCTGCACTTTAGTGGCCATTTATACCTTCCGCAGCTCTAATCCGGGAGTCGGGCACAGGACAAGAAAAATTACAGATGCGCTTTTGGTGGTCATTTATACTTTTGGCAGCTCTATCAGAGGATTAAGGCACATGATTAAAACAACTTTCAGATGCACTTTAGTGGCTATTTATGCTTTCCAGCTCTATCAGGAAAGGACGAAGGCACATTATAACACAAATTTCGGATGCACTTTAGTGGCTATTTATACCTTTTTTCCAGCTCTATTATGGAAGGAGAAAGGCACACTATATACAACACAAATTCCTTTTATTTTCCAACTGTACAGAAGAAAAGGAGAGAAGAAAAGTAGTAGTCTGGAATTTATATCAAACTCTAATGAAAAAGACGTCTTCTGTTGTTGCAATTCTGTAAGATTCAAGGAATTTGCAACTTTTTTGCCCACAATTCTCTCAACTTTTTTCAGGTGGCTAGTCACTGTTCGAAATTTTCCAACCCTGTGTAAGATTCAAGGAAATTGCAACCCTTTTTTTTTCACCCACATTCCTAACCCCAAGATTCAAGGAATTTGCAACTTTTTGGCCCACAATTCTCAGCTTGTTCAAGCACGTGCCCATGCATTGAGAGAGCCAATCCCAAGTTAACCAAGGCAGACTCAATCACCAAGGGAAAGCAAGCACGTTGCCCATGCATTGAGAGAGCCAATCTCAAGTTACCCAAGGCAGACTCAATCACCAAGGGAAAGCAACACCAAGCAGCACCAAACTGTTGAGGTGTGACGGGGCATAATTGATGATGACAAGTGTGCACTCACTCCAGCTTCATCATCTTCTTGGTATCTGAGACCTGAAAGCCCCAAACCTCATACATGGCTCAATGCCATTAGCAAACTCATAAAGCATCTTTTGCATGTCAACAAGTAGGTTCATGTCAAACTTACTGTATATCCAGATGTGGGTCCAGCCAGCCTGCAATCAGCCAACATATAGAAGGACCACAGAAAGTCATCTTTTAGTACTCGACTTGTACAGGAACACAACAAAAGAGGTGTCACTATTTCAACTTGCCACAGAATACCTCACCTACATACGGTTCTCAAAACTGGATGTACACAGTACTTCAACTTTCAACAGAAATTCAGCTAACACTGAATTGACACATTGCATTACTAATTGACTCACCCATCTAGTTTACGTTCAAAATTTGTTAGTACCCTAAGCTGGCTACAAAGATTGGAACTTTCTTCACCATGTGCCAAATTTGTTGCACTCTCACTCCCAACTGGAATAGCTGGAATCCCAAGAGAACATGCAAAAGATAGTTCTCTCGGCCTCTTTGCTAGACTGCTGTCCCAGATGTAACTTACATGCATGCCAGATGGACCAGTTAAGTTTAACACACACCAATTTTACCAGGAAGGCTTACTTCCCATAACAGAAAAGCTCCAGGTCTTCACTTTCTGCAACTTTTAACAGTGTACATGTGTCAAGAAGCACAATCTTTGAGCAACATATGACCAAATCCAAAGGTCAGTTAAAAAATGCTAGTTACAATAAGTTCAGTTATGCCACACCCATAGTTAGCCATCTAAAAACCCTCAGCAACATTAACTTGCCATGCTTTGAGCAAGCCCAAACTTGCAGGGAGTCTGTATTCATGCCATGTTTGATCGCTGAAGTCTCCATGTGTATAAATATCAGCAAGTGTGCCAACAGTTCTAGACTGGTTCACAGTAGCTAAATAATTGTCTCTTCTCAAAATCTGTTGATATCCAACACATCAATACACTTGTACATCATTGTTCTAACTAATCTGTGACTTCACTAGGTCCATGCTGATCAATGTCAATGACATTTCAAGATCATCATTCTTGGCTCCTCTCCAGGAAAAGCTGCTTTCTTGAATTGCCTACTCAACCTATGTAAATAGGAAAGAGCACCAATCTTCCACCATCTTTTAGCTCAATGTCAATATCTCAAGCCTGCCTGCTGCATGTTGCTTATCAAGAGAAATCATGGTTTGTGGCAATGAGGAAAGTTCTGGTCCCAGATGCTTGCACTTCCTGCACAAGAAGTGCTCTGCATGTTACTAAACTGAAAAAGGTAAGAATGCTTTGGTCTCTTGAAAATCCAGAGCATTTCAGATCAAGCTTTGGGCCAGTAAGGGGATTAAATCTCCAGCCCATGCACCATTTTACACTAGGATAAGTTACAGAAATTTTCCTAAACTTGTACAAGAATGATGACAGAGAGTTTGTTACCTTCAACATCCAAAACACAGGATGTGCCATAGACCAGAAGGTCTAGTGCGGAGTCACCAAGTGTGAACTGCATGGTGACCAGTCAGGATCCACGTGCAGCAAGCAGCTCAGCTGCAATACCTTGTCGAATTTGGAATATGTCTTTTTGGGAGAAAGAAAAGGGCGGTTCCAAACCCCTGGCTAAAAGGTCTGCAAATACACAAATGTACACTCCACAACTACTTTCATCCTCCTGAAACATGCCACCAAACTTTGATAAGCCCCAGCAAAACCCTTCCATCTGCATGCTGCAACCCCTGATATGACCATACAGGACAAATTCCAACAATTGAACAGCAAGAGCTAAACCAGAACACCTTTATCTTGTTCCTGCACAACCCTGAATAGTACCTCTTCCACCTCAAAATATGCATACCTGCTGAGGAACACCATCCTCCATAATCTCTTGTGTCCAGTGGCACAATCTTTGATGTGACCCAAACTTGTGAATACAGGATTCCTTGAGAAACTCATTGACCTGCATTCACACAGCCTGTCAGTTACACAGCTTGCTTTAGATGATCAGTGTGCACACCATCTACCACCTCAATAAAATCCTCAAGAAGTTGGGAAGAGAAACCACGAAAAAAAAGAAGACAAATGCAATACAGGAACCCATAGAACCTAAGATGACATTGATTCTTCAGCATATACTTAACTGATACCAACACAGAATCATAGGCATTTTCAGCTGTGGAGTGCACATGTGAGTCATAATATTCAACTGCTTGTTGTCGCATATCTACAGCCACCAGTGCCCTGCAAGACAAGCTGTGGAATCAGAAGTAGTTCAACCCTGGGACAGCATAGTCACTCTTAGAGTCTGTTATTATCACTCTACAGACTGTACACAAACATGAGATCACAGTAAGACTCTGCACAATAAATACAACATGACACTCTCAAATTTGTGGTGTCAGACTTCTTAAAGAAGTTGGGCAAAAACACTTGCAACACGTCCTCCTTTGGTTTAGGAACACAAGGCCAAAAACATGTTTCCTCGTCATCATGAAAAAAATGGAGTCACACAATTGGGCCCAACATCAAAATCAACTTGACACAATACATTCAAACCACTACTCAGCAGGTAGTGTACAAGGAGTGAGCATGTTTATGTTACAGAGGCCATAGAGCCTGCCTTGCCACTATAGAATGAGTGGGCCAATGGGTTGTGTGCACACCAGTGAGATTGGAAGTAGTTGACAGGAATTATAATGATATCATATTCAAACCAGTCCTGCCATCACAAAGCATCTGTCAAAGCCAAGTAATGGAGACACAATTCCTTAGAAACCCAAACAAGAATTGCAGTGAGATCACAGAAAAGGACTTCTGCTGAGACAAAAGCAGAAAGTCTGATCAGGTCTTAGAGATAAATTAAAGAGCTGCATCTGATACATTGAACAAATATACAAAAGCATGCATGCAGTGAGATGAACTCACTATCTTATTTTTCCATCGACATACACCTTCATATCCAGAGGTCAACAGCTTTTGGCAAAAAAAACTATTGTATACACAGACACGAGGAGGCACCCTACAAAAGACAAACACACCCATTGTACTCAGAAGTGAAGACCAGATGCACAAATCCTCATCAAAAGCTACAATGACAAACATGAACATCCGTGGTGTATGCTTGAAAGAAGCAGTGAAACAAGTTTGACATTCTTCCACACTCCACCAAAGTTACAACATAAAGGGAAGATTAAATGCAGATATAAACTAGCTGCTCATCTCTGGCACCAGATGCAGTCATATCTGACCTAATATGCTCATGTCTAATACCTTCCAAATTTCTGCTCCTTTTTGTGTATGTTCCACAATGTCCTACTCCGAATCTGCAGGAGGTGACAATCATGTACAAATGAAAGTCAGTTACTTAACATAATTTGATGTCACTTCAGAAACATTGAATGGCAAGATTCATTAGTCCATATATCCACTCTGTCATATCTGCCATGGCACATCCTAACCAAGTTGAATACTGCACCACAGGTCTGAGATTGTAATACTTTACCTCAATCAGTGTCATGTAAGTGTTGATGACCTCACTGTTGAGCCAACCTCCTGATAGCAACAATTTCATATCACACGCCCGCACACTGTCACCACATTTCAGTTGCATCACCTCCTCATCCCCATCCATTGCCATGATGTCAGCTAATGCATTGGCTTCAAATTGAGACAAGGACCGCAGTGAGGATGGACAATCTTTTTGTACTTCTTCACATTTTTTAACTGCAACATTGGCCAAAAAGTACGGTTATTTCCAAACAGGCAAGCCAGGATACAACAGCCTCCTCAAGATTTATGTTCCCAGATCCAGAGGATCTCTATCATCTTTGTGAAACTGCAACGTGCACCAAAATATTTAGGGGTTACAAACAGGTAAGCCCTAGCCAGCACTCTGATGCTTCTTGTTCACACTGGAGGATCTGGTACTACAAGTCCTTAACATTCTGAGATTCAAAATCCACCAAAAATTAGGGTTTGCAAACTGGTGTGCAAGCTCATGATTCCTGGTCACAGAGCTGAAAGACCTGGTGGACAATGGTCACATTTTCCCAGATGCAAAACCAGCCATACAAATAAGCGAGAGGCACGTTACCCTGCTCGTGGTTCCTTTTCACATACCTGGAGCATCTTCTCCGAGTTCTTCACATTTCAGAATTTTGAGAATGAAACAAAGACAGAACCAAGCAAGCCAGAAAAAAGGCCATCTTATTTCTCCGTGTTCACGGTCGGTCAACAAGGATCCACAAGCAACAAGACAACTCACAGACCATCACCAGGAAGGATGCTAACCTTTCCATTGAGCTCTGCTAGCAAAAAGCTTTTCCTTCCTTCCTTTTGCTCTATAGCCATGACGCTGATCTGGTTCTGCACCTTGGAATCCATCACTCCTCGTCGTACTGACACCATCGTCGTCCTCCTCCTCCTCCACTCCGGACGAAACTCGAGACGCTGGGGCAGATTCCAAGCACGTATCCGCCGGCAGCCTCCAAGAAGGAATGCGAAACCACGAGTCTACGCAACCACCACCCGCCTCCCGGCACCAATCGCCACGGCTCTTGGCATCCTCCTCCTCCTTCGTTGCGGCGACGTTAGGTCGGAGAGGAGGAGATCCATAGGACCTCTTTCCCCCCGGTTGGCGCTGCTGCGCAGAAGAAAGCTTGGGAAGGGAAAAGCTAGCTCTCACTTGATTCGGCCTCCGAGAGGAGAGTGCGAGGAGGCTACGTCCAGAGCGGCGCAGATGTCGCCAGAAGCGTACACACGCCAAAAAGAACAGACTCCGCGGAAGCCAAGGCCTTGGCGCCCTGCGTGTAAGCGGCATACGAGGGAGCTTCAGATTCCAAAACTTGGGATGGCGATCTCTGGCCACGGCAGACACCATCGCAGTTCTTCCGGTACGAAGCTTGCGCCATCGCCAGCAACGTTCTTCTTCTTCGTCTTCTTCTCCCTTGTTTCTTCTCGCTCTCTTCCTCGCGCTCCTTGCAACGCTCGCCCTCGTCGGATTTCGGACGAAAGGAAGAGGAACTACCGACTTCCTCGTCCATTGGTGATCACGGGATTCGTCCAAGATGGGGACGAGCGTCCAAGTTGGCGTTGCTTTGCCGACAACTTGAACGAACGAATACCAGGATTCTCGTCCATTGTGCTCTAGGACTCCGTCCAAGAAACTGGAATGTCAAGGAGATGGACGGTTCAACAAACACCAGTTACCATGGACGACGAACTACGACTGTCCTCGTCCAGGGGTTATCTAGGGTTTCGTCCAAGATGGGGATGAGCGGGGATGGGTAGTTGGTTAGCCGACAACGTGAATGAACGAACACCAGGATTCTCATCCATTGTGCTCTACGCACAGCAGAAGTGACCCTTTCATATGGATGAAACCCGGCCAGAGTGAACCAGCACCCTTCAGTGGATGGATGTTTCACTGATGGATTTCACTTTTTCATCCTTGTGTTAACCAAGCTGGTTAACACAGGTTAACTTTTCCCCGTGCTCAACCCTGATCCCACTTGGGCTCCACGCTGCTCCGCACTACCAGTGACGATGATTAAATGATTTTGTGGACATAATAATTCTATTATAATTAATTTTGTCTCTTTAAAAGAAAAAATTGTTTAAATTTTATTATATTTTTTTTTCATATTTTTTATATTCTTTATTTTCTGGGCAAATTTTTAATTATTCAATTGTGTTATTCATAAAAAAATTTCAAGATTTGTTGAAGATTTTCATAATGTAATAATGAATTATAATTATAAATTGAATAGGTCATTAAATTTTTAATTGTAATGGTTGCATGAATAGGTGAAATTGATGAATGATGCATTTTTAAATAATAACATGCTCAATAAAACTTGGTGTAGTTGTAGTTGTTTGGCTATAAACAAATCCACATGATTTATCATGCTAGTTTTTAGGGTTATGTTAAACTTAAAGAATTGGTTATGATATTTGTTCATAGTTTTCAAAATAATAATAATAATTAAATAACCATATATATGCAACTTTATTGGTATAGCCAATGTGTTTCTTTTTTAATTTAATATTGTTAAAAAGATGTTAATTGGCTAAGATTAATGTTTGTATTTTGATTGGGGTATTTTGGAAAAGGAGAAATATGTTTATTTTTTATATATTTTTGAAAATGTAATCAAAATTGTGATAAAATATACTTGGATTTTGTTGGATCAATCCCAAAAGTTACATCTCTACATACATTATTATAAAAAGACAATGTGATGAACTATCTATTTGTTGCATGACATTTGCATATAATTTGTTCAACATTTGTTAATTTAAAAAATAATTGTATGATGTCATTAAGCAATGTTTTTGTTAAAGGTATTTTTTAATCAAATATTGTATAATGTGAATAAGGTGTGCAAATATATATTTTGACTAAAATCCAATGATTATTATTGATGAAAACATGTTGAAGGGATTTTTTTTATGATTTTTTTTATTACTCTCATGATTGCATGTGTTCTTCATATCTTAGAAATTGTAATTTGTCTTTCATAATATTTGCATAGTTGTTCCCAAATACTTGTCATTTAGCCATCTATTTGGATTAAGAAATATATATTGATCTTCTTTTGTTAACTAAATTTCTTCATGTCAATAATGTATGTATAATAGCATCATTATTCATGGCATTGATTTCAATAATGTTGTCATTTTTAATTTTACACATTACATGTTGCATTTGTTTCTTTTCTTTGTAGCATTTAGGAGTAATGCTTCTTCAATGTCTAATCTCACATGTATTATTGTCATTTCTAACAATCTTTTTTTGAAATTAGCCTTGCATATGTTTTGGATTATGAGATCTTGTAAAATCATGAGTTCATTTAACAAATGTAAACGATAGAATGTTACATATATGTTGTGCATATTATGTTGCACATTGTTAGGTGGTTGATGAAGGTTTATCACCAAATGTTCAAATGTTTGTCCTTGAATTTTTAAATCAATCAAACAAAAAGTTGGAATAAGTGGTAATTGGTAACAACTAATATTAAAAGTTTTATATTTGTTCATTATTTCTTTTTATAAAATAATCTTGGATAGCTTTGATGACCTATGTTTTTCATGTTATTGTAGCACCTCCCACATTTTGTAATATTTATTTAATGAAATTCATTTGCAGGAATTTTTTACTGAAAAAACTTGTAATTTATTTATTTCATATTTTTATAAGTTTTAATGGACATTGCTGAATAAATATCTTCATAAATAGATTTTATATTGTTTATATTTGTACATTAATTATTTTATTGATTTATTTCAATTGTGGGTACATGTAGTTTAGGTTGTTATGGATTGTGATCTACATGTGTGTGGTTGTGGTTTATATATAATATTTGGTGTTGACTAATAGGTATTTGATTTTGTAAGTTATTTAATATATGGCTCCATTCTTTTGTGTTATTTTGAAGTCTAGTAATTATCATGTTCAAGTTTTTTCTTTTTCTTTTTTTCCATATGTTTTTTATTTTCCATTGATTCAAAAAAAAATTTCTTGTTTCAATTATATCTTATATATTATTTATGTTACATAATAAACATTTTATTTCTAGTTGTTCAAGTTTTGATCTTGTTATTTAATATCATATTGTATTGTAAGTTTTTCAATTTTTTCAAATATCATGGTTTCAACTTGTTTTGAATCAAAATGATTTGTTATTGATTCTTTATTTTCATTTTCATGAAATTCATTTTTAGACCAAGTTCTATGTAATATGTCTGCATCTCTAGATTCTTTGCATTCATGTAAAATGTTGACTTTTTAATGATATATTTTGAACAATTGATTTATTTGGAACATGATTCATTCAATCTTACTTCCCATGACATAAAAAGATCTTTTTGATATCAAACAAAGTTGGCAATGAAGGAAAAAGAATAGAAATTGTTCAAGCATAATTTTTTAGATTTTTTTTGTGATGGTATTGTATAATTTTGAAGGATTAGTGTTTTAAGTATTTTATATTTTATAATATGTGTTTTGTATTGAGGATGATATTGATGAAATCAATGACTATGAATATTGTTTATTTTATTTGTTTTGCTAGAAAATTCATATGGAAAAAAATATGTAGGGATTGGGGGGGGGGAAAGTTTTAAGCCATGTATCTCTTGGTACTAGGTGTTAAAATAGAAGTTACTTGCACTTTCTTTGGAAAGTGATTAATATAAAAACAATAAACAAAAGAAGGTAGTATAAACTCCATAATTATGAACATAGGTAAAATGTTGCAACTTTTTCCAATTGTATTTACTTTGAGGAATTCTATAGTAAACAGGAAAGGAAGAGGACTCTTTGAACAAATTATTTATGCAATGGCAAATAAGTGACAACATGTGTTAATGAGCGTGTTGGGTGATATTTTACATGACTATTTAATGTCAAAGATTTGGGAATTATTAATTGATTATAGACTTGGTCTGTTTATGAATAGTTATAGCAATGACATGCAACTTTAACATGTTCTACAAAACAATGTTATGTTCTAGCAAGTAGTTTTTCACTACATTTTGTAGATGTAACATCCCTTTCCGTGGTGCATGACTTGTTCTTTCAATTTGCTTCCATGTTGCTTTTGGTTGAAAATAGTTTGCGTTGTTGCCTTTTGAAGAAAACATGTTAATGCGTGAAGTTGTCATAGGTATTAGGTTTTCCAATACTATTTCAATTGACACTCAATTTCCTTAAAATAACATGTTATTTTTGAGAAAGAAATAACTAATGATAGACATGTGAGTTTTTTTATACATGTATTGGTGGAAGGTGTGGCCATATTTGGATTGGCATGGGGAAAGACATTTGGGGATGAAAGGTTCATGGCTTCTAAGTATGATTTATTATAGAAGCTTGGATCCACAAATCAAAGTGTGAGCAAGGCTATAAAAAAAAACTTTACATGTCATGTTTTCATTGTGGCTATCAATTGGTAAATTTTTATTTTTTTTACTAATGAACATGAATCAATGTAGTAACATGCTTGGATAGTTAGGTGTATTTATTATTTCAAAGGTATAAAAATAAATTGTTGATGTTAAAATAGTTAAATATTGGTAAAAGCAAGCAAAGGAGTTGGTAGTACACAATGTTGATTATGTTATGAATGTTATTGACTCACTATGTTGACAATTTCAACATCTATAATTCCATCCTCATGCCCTTCACCATCCTTCACCACATTAGTGTTGCCTCGGACCTATTGCCCTTATGCAAGAACATGTAAGTTATTAGTTTAATCTTGATATATTTAATATTCATATAAATTTTTTGATGGGATGAGTATTTTTGCTTGTTTTATGGAATGTGTGATTTTGCTTAGGTATATCAAACAAATGCAAAGTATAGTGTTGGAGTTGGAAATTCCTACAAGGCAAAGCATCTTGAGTATATAGTGCCATTCTTATGGGTATGTTAACATCATGAATATGAAAGGAAAAATATATCTAACACCATAACATTTATTTTACTACATTTAGTTATCAATTAAAATCACTAATAGGATTGTTAGATATTAATTTAATTAGCTAAAACGTTCATCAAACTATTGTTTACATCTTGTGAAATATGATTATTTTGCAAACATTGTAAGAAATAGCTAAAGCATCATGACTGAAACTTGTGTTACCTCCAAGGTAGCACTGGATTTTGAAATTGAGGTTGTAAGAAATTGTTAATGACAAGGGGTTAAAAACCTACACATGAATTTACACATTTATTGCATTGTTTTTCATAATAGTAAATGTTTTTGGCAATTATTCAATTTAATTACATACTACTATTAAACATAAATATTTTTTGTTTAAAACATTATATACCTTTTTTTGTTGGATCCTACAACATTAGGTTGTGATATGGATTTGTGTTGTTTTAAATTAGAAACATGTTTGATCATATTTTTTCATTCTTTTGGTGCAAATATAAATTCATTTGTTGATGGATGAATGTTTTTTTAATAAATCCACTCAAAAGTCGTGTTCTAATTGTTATGGAATAGTTGTTATAATAATATTATTGAAATTTATTTCAACATCGAAAGGAGACATTTCACATTCTCCACATTTGACACCATGTTTTCCAAACTAAACAATAATAATTTATTTATACAATAAACCTTATTATGTCACCACAAGTTCATTCTTTTTGAGGAATCCAAGTTTTCAACACACAATAATAAGAACATCACATATTCCATTTGAACCTCAATATATAATGTATTATTCCATGAAGTTTAAAGATACCATAATACCAAGCCAATTAAACACAAGTCTTCCAAACAATTAATTAATTAGATAATTTTGAAGATCCCATGTTGAAAATAAAATATTCCAAAATATGTTCAAAGATTTTTCAATGTACTTCAAAATTTTATTTTTGAAAAAACATTGTGATAATTTCAACATTTTTTCAACATTTAGTGTCAAAAGCTATCATGATACTATGATACATACTTTTAATTTTTGACAATAAATATATCAATTCCAGCTTCAAAACCTATATTAAACAAACAATTATTTACTTTGAAGTTTAAATAACATTAATTCGTGTCAATTTGGGATGATATAAAAAAGTCTCAAAAAACTAACATTTATCAACTTGTTATAAAAAATGAACCAATTGTGTTACTTTAGAAAAGGACTACATGTTTTTTGCCCAAAAATAATTTTTTCATACAAATGAATTTTTGAACAATTGTTTTTACAAATTATTATAATAATTTTTTATAATTGTCCAAGTACATGACATGTTTATGTTTATAATTTTGACTAAATATGAATTTTGGAGAGTGTGATGATTCCTTGTAAAATTTAGTGTTTCATCTTCAAAAATGATAATAATTTCAAATCATCACCAAAAATTCATTTAAAAAATTTTTTTAATGTTTTTTTTATAATAAACTATAACTTTTCTTAACACATCATGTACATTATACTCAATTTGTATGTGATAAAAAGCTTTAGAAGTTCTAAAATTTTGGATTAATTTTGGAAAAGTTATCAGAATTTTTAAAGTTTTAAAATTTCACATATTTTAGGATATGAATGATTTTTGAATGTGGCTAATAGGTATTTATCTTCTTAAAATTTTCCCATCAATTTCTAAAAATTATATGAGTCCTTGTGATAGTCTTTTACAAAATTGAAATTTTTTGATGTAATAGGCTCATTTTCAAAAGTCCTATATCAAAATTTGAACTTAAATTTTTATCAAATAGCTTTTTGGATTGAATTCCTTGACATTCATATGAATGAAAAGACAACAAATTATTATGATTTCCATGGTTTTAAATGGTAAAACATAAATATTTCTCCAAATTTTGATTATTTTTCTTTGTTTTTGCAACCTTTTTGGCTCATTGGATTGTGACTACACCCAAGTTCTCCAAGTTATTCCTTAAGTTGACTTCACACTAACCACAATGTACATGTGGGGTGATAAAGGTTTTTTTCAAATCTTTGATAAATGTTATTTCATGGTTCATTCTATTATTAAACAAGGTTATCTCTTAGTGTTGTTGATATATTAAAAAGCCCTCAAGGAATACGGGTCAAATGAGGTGATTATGTAATTTTTAAACTTATGGTGTAAGAATGATTGAATATTGACTTTTTTTCAATTAAAATATAATAAAATCAAAACTTTAAAAGTTTAAGGAAATTGGAGCACAATTTTGGTATTATTGCATGGAGCTAATTTTATAATTTTTAGATGAAAGATAATGAATTTATATGTAAATGCACACTACACTCACCCAAAAAGGGCAAATGAAAGTTCATTTTTAAAATCCAAATCCAATGTTTTTCAAAAGAATCATTTAAATGATGTTGAAGTCCATATTTTTTCCATTTCCAAGTTCGTACCACCATAATTTAAATATATTTTAAAAACCTCTAAATATATGGGCCTTGAAAAAATGAATTTGAATATCGAAATGGACTTTACAACTTTGAATTTTTCATTTTAAATCTTAAAATTTTTTAGAGATTTTTTTTTATTTTTTTTGTTCATCTTGAGTGTTATGGTAATTCATTGTGTGGTGGTAAAAAGTTATAGGCTTAGTTTCCAACACCATTAGGAAAAAAAAATCCATAATGATAATTTTCTTGGTGTAATTTGAATTATGGGCTTGGATGTACCATCCTTTGTAAAGTCCACCTTAAATTGAACATTTATCCTTTTGGTAAAAAAAATTTTGGGTTTGAAATATTAGAATGTAGGTTTCAATTTTTCATTTCACTTTTGTCGAATTTCTCAAATAGATTTGAATACAATTCCACAATACTTGATTCATTAAAAAACACCTACCACTATGACTTCCAAAATAGTCCATTGTAGTGTGTTTTTACGGTTCTAAGTAATTTATGTCATTGAACAATTCAATAAAAATAGAAAATTAAAATTTTGATGAATATTGGATTTCCAACTTATAGGTTAAAAAATGCATGCCCTTTAAGAATATATATATATATAATCATCCATATTTGCATTTATTGTAATATTAATGTATATGAAGTTTGAATACAAAAAATGAGAAATATTTGAGTCTAATAATGTATTTTTAAGGTCATGTTCAACTTCACTTCGTTTGGAGAATCCTATTATTGACAAAACAATGTAAATGAGATACACATATCGATATTTTTTTGTTAATGTGCTTGTTTTATGTGCAACCCAACATTCTTTAACATACATAATATACAACAAGAAACATATTTTGAGAGTAATAAAAGTTCACTGGGACCTTCCTTAGCAATTTAGGATAGAGGAAAAAGTTTTTTATTATTGTTTGTTGAGAAGTATTTAGTAAACATGTTGGTCTTGCTTCCAACAAAAAGAGTTTGTGTCAAGAAAAGGTGACAAAAGGCAAAGTTAGTGACAAAAAAATAGATGATAGATTTGGTACAAAGTTTTTATTCTAATTTCTTCTAATGACTCAACAACAATCTTTCACCATGACCATCATCTTCTCCTCACTGAAATACCCATGACCATAGGTAAACAATAATGGGTGAAACAAACAATGGTTATCATCAATAGTTTAAACATATTATCACAAAAAAAAAAATTTAGATATTTTGCAATTTCAATTAGGTAAAAGAAATAAAAAACTCCCACATCCCACAATAATAAATGTAAATTTTGTTTCTCTCACAACCTTTTTGTTCTCTTTTTCTTTTTGCTCTAGATGCACATCTAGGTGGACAAAACATTGATCTTTCTCCTCTTTAGCACCTGACAACACACAAAATATTAAAACCTCTATTGAAATGAAAGAGTACAAACAAAAAAATGTTACATCTCAATGATTAATAAATCAATATCAAAAAATATTACCAAGGTTTAAGTGGGGGTGTAAATCAAGGCTTGTTACTATTAGAATGGTAGGCATTAATACTAATGTGGGGTGTAATTTAGTAGTTTAAATCATTATGGGACTTTAAAAGTGAAATAAATTCACTGCATTTTAGTGATTTCACCTTAGTTAAAGTTATTTCATTATAATATCACTATGTAAAGATCGTGTTTCACTACTAGTTGACATAATTCACTATTATAATTTACTATGGTAAATAAGTTTATTTTAATGTTGTTGTTTTAAATACCTTATGTTACTTTATGATATACTTTATATTATTTTAGGTTATCTTAGTTATTCTAATTTATACCCTAAATTATTATACGTTATTCTACCTTAAAGTATCATAAGTAATTTATTATAAGTTTTTCACCTTACATTATTTAAATTAAATTATTCAACTAACATTAAGCTACACCTTAAATTATTTTATTTAAAATTAATATATGTTATTTCAAATATACTTTAGGTTATTCAAAGTCATTATACTTTATGTTATTATAAGTTATATTATCATAAGTATAATAATTTAAAATAATTTAAAATACAATGTGATGACCTAAAGTAAAATAATTTTAAATAATCAATAATAGCATATGAAAAATAATTTTAAATATTTGAAATAAAATAACTACCAATAACATATGATAATATAGCCTAAAATACCATACAATAGTTTATAATAGAATAACCACCAATGTCCATCATTAGAATATCCACCAATAGAATAACTACCAATAGCCATTAATAACCACTAATAGAATAATTACCAATAGCCATTAATAACCACCAATAGAATAACCATCAAACCAATAACCATTAATAATCACCAATAGAATAACCACCAAACCAATAACCATGGATAGAATATATAGGCATTAATAAAACTAGTGTGAACCCTGTGCATAATGCACAGGTGTGTTATTTCAAGAAAAAGAAAAAAGAGAGGA
>Ga0116231_10000969_pt1 | contig 55989 bp, 48 predicted proteins | sample S1TSphgellanicum_2_FD_89695 | JGI IMG/M metagenome (GOLD analysis project Ga0116231, IMG submission 89695) | Host-associated microbial communities from peat moss isolated from Minnesota, USA - S1T2_Fd - Sphagnum magellanicum MG | ecosystem: Host-associated > Plants > Peat moss > Unclassified...
AAAAAAAAAAAAAAACTAGGTTATTACAAGACTTGTGCAATGTGAATGAGGGCTCAGCTAGAAGCATCATTCTTTGCCTATGGATTGCACCCCAATATTGTCTCCTTCTTGGGAAGGGCCAAAAGGAAAATAACAAAGAATCCCCAAAGCACAAAAAGAACACCCTGAGCTTCTTCTAGTGCATTAGTAGCTCAGGGGGTTTCTTTAAGCTGACACCTGATGAGGAGAGAGGGGGGGATAGCGGCGGCAGGGCTATTTTAACGGGGCGAGAACAGTCAGTTTCAACATAATAGGGCATCAAACACGTAACTGGGAATGAAAATTTTACAAAACGAAATAACTAAGACCCAGACTAGTTTTTCCAGCAATTTTGATAGTAAACTGAGTTTCATAGTGACTTTCCCTGAGCGCCTTCGCTGCTGCTAGTACCTTGGCCATTTCAACACATGTCTGCCCAATAATCAATTATTTTGAAAAATTCATTTCAACAAATAAAATATTCCAAAATATTCACTATTACCCTTTAAAATATTTTTTGATCTAGAAAAAATAAAAATTGAAAATTTCAACATTTTTTGAAAATAATACAATTAATATATGAATTGGCCAAGGTTCTAAGGGTATATTTTCATTGCTCCTACCTGTACGACTACTATAATTAGTCTCGAACCTTGTGCATTATATTCTGAGTTACAGCATTTCGTACTGAGATTTAATAAAATTTATTTACTTTGTGGATACCACTGAAAGAGGGGATAGGGGGTGAAAGCAGGCCCAAAGACAGGGTGAAGACAGGATGACTTTACTGATAACTCTATTGCAAGGAGAAATGAAAGTCGCCAAATTATGTATTTCAATCATATTTACTTAAATATTGCACCTCCATGTTAGTGTAGGTAGATGATTCAATTTATATGTTTGGGATAATTTTCTATGGAAATTTTCTAACAAAAAAAGATTGTGGTCAGGTTTATTTATTTTTTATTATTTAATTTTTGTAAAAAAATCTGAAGTAGGTCCATTGACAAGTAGATTTAGCATTAAATGGCAATTTTATTTTTTACAAAGTTGTATATTTCCAGAAATCGTGCTATAAGGGGCAACTAAGGTAGTGCCTAGGTCCAATTGTGGCAATTCCAAAAACTTAAAAACCATCAATTTCTCACTTTTTAAAAATTAATGATCTTTTTTTTTTCCAAGTTGCAAAAATTCACCAATTATAAAATTCTTTTTGTGTATCAAAATGAATGTTGCAAAGAACATACATATTTTTCATTGAAATGTGGAACGCACATAGAAGGCAAGGTACCATAGAATCAATGTTGAATAATGTATTCATCTATTGTCATTAGGCTTTCAGCTAATGTCTATTTGAAACACTAGTAATCCTCATTGTGAACTTGTTCTTCACATTTCCACATCCTACTTGATAAGCTTGTTCATGACTTTTTAAATGTGTAATTGTTGATACATCATTTCATGGGTCATCAACTAAAATGGTGAAATTCAATGTGGAGAACCACTCTAGAAAATTGAATGTTATATTAATGAAAATTTCAATGGAAGGATGATACTATTTGATGAAATGTGAGTTCCATGTTTGAACCTTGGATCACTTGTGGTTATTTTATGAATATTATATTTAAATCAAATAGAGGAAATGAGATAATGAATGACTAGCTAGTGGAAGAAAGGAGAAGATTGCTTATAGTAAGCCATAAAAAAACAAACAACCATTTTTAAAGTGATTCATTAGGGATAATAAGTTCCCAAACCCTCCTATTTGATTATCCCTTTCGATGTTGCAATCATTTAATCCTAGTTGTCCTAGTGATTTTTGAAGATCAATGTAATAAAATAATGTTAGCAAATTCTTGTTTTTGGATTCACATTACAAGCTATTAACTATGATTATCACCTTCAAATTTACTTTTTAATGCGAAGAACTATTCATAATGCCAAAAACAAATGACAATAAAAAGGGCAAATTATAATTACAAAGAAAATTTGACAACCCATTGACCCTTGATCCAATGCTCCATAGTGACGTGAAAATAGTGTGTGCTTCGTTTTTTCATATCAATATTTCCACTCAACACACAACCATTTGGTGAAAACAAATCTCAAATCACTTTTGAGCTAAATTCTTCCTTTATTAATTTCATACACAAACCAAACGTGGAACTTTGCTACCATTTTGCATCATAAAAATTATCAACTATTTCCAATGAGTTGAAAAAGTTGCACCCTACATTTAAATGGAATTCATCATTATGTGAAGAACAACAATTCAATTTGTGTAAGATATTTCCCAAGGAGTGCGGCATTGCACCACCTCAAGGTGGAGACAACCGGGCACTTATTTCAAGAGCACTTCACTCCAAGGGCATTACTTAGCATAAAGACCTACAAGACCTTTTTTTTCGCATACCATAAGAGTAAAAGGCTTGATGCATGACCCTTTCCATTTGTTGACATGGTCTAGTCATTCCTATGCCACAAACTTCCATCAAATTTCACCTAAATCTAGGTTTAACAAGTAGAACATGACCAACACATGATGAGCTACACCTTCCTACAATATGATATTATGTTGAATCATATCTTCAAGGTTAAATACGTACTCACACAAACACGAGAAAAATAATTGGTCAATTCTTCCTTTAAAGTTTCATGTGACACAATCCAAAACATGATTTTCATGAAGAACCACAAATCTCACTTGCAAGTGGTGCTCTTTATAAATTAAATTCTTATGTTAAAATTTGACAAAGTGGAAGCCATTTCTACCATAATAACACTATTCTTGTGATTGGATTATGTACCTTCATGTTAAAATAGTAACATCATTATTGTCAACGAAGATAAAAAATAAAATATAAGGCCAAATATTATTAATTATATCATCGATTTATGATTGCAATAGCAAGAGGGGGTGGGCCTACTCTTGGCAAGTCCAAATGAATCCTTTCATGTTGTTATATGCCCCCCTCTACATGTATTTGGACAATTGAACTAGGAAACTCTATTGAAATTGAGATGATGTTGTTAGTTTTGTACTCATGTTTGACAACACAAAGTGCCAAACTTCTTTGTATCTTTGTGTGTGTATATATATATCTCTTCAAAGGAGCATGCCATGCTAACACACATCCGACGAAGTTAAGAATTTTGTGCAACACCTTTTTTGCATTGACATAATGCACCTATAAACATTTCCTAATGTATTTGTAGGGAGCCTTATTCAATGGAAATTTTCCTCCATAGAAGGTAATGTGGGATGTAAAACGATTTTTTAAAAATGCCTTGTCTCTTTTTTTCAACTATTTCTCATGGGAAAATTGAAAAAAAAACAATTCAGCTGAGGTGCTTTGCATCAAATAACGCCTTTGCTTAAAGGGTGTTACCCTACTCCACTTAGTCATCAAACTCACAAATCCACAATTTCTTGCATAAACTTTTTCATCAACCCATTAAAGCATATTCGTTTTATATCATTTTTTTCATCAATATAGGTCACTAAACCACTACTACTAAGCACAAAACCCTAAACCCTAAACCCTTTCAAAACTCATCACCCATAGCCCCCTTAACCACAGGTTTGCAACTTGCCATAGTTCAAAAAAGAACTTTAAAAAAACCATTGTTGGGCGGGTACCTAGTTTGGCCCGTTAGAATCGTCAATTCGAGTTTTGGTTAGTAAAATCAAATGAGAGTCAGGTCTGATTTTTGGAACTAGTTATAGAACCAAAACCAATTTATTTATTTATTTATTTATATTTATATATTTATAAAAATTTTGAAGAACCAGATTCGGAACCAGATTCCTTGTATGTGTGAAAACAAAACCAATATGTTTGATTTTTTTTTGAAAAAAGAATACTGAAATTAGGGGTTACTAAAGGGCAGTTCAGCCAGTGGTTAAACCAGCAGTTAACCACTGGTTCCAGTCTGGGTTACCGAGAACTGGACCTGGACGAGGTCTGATTTTCCGAGTTGGAACCAAAACCGAAACTGGAATTTTTTTTAATTAATTTTTTTTTTTAAAACTCCAAAACCAGAATTTATTTTTTAAAAACCGAAATCATTCTAATTCATTTTCTTAGAACTCTTTATAAAAGTCAAGAACTGCCCAACACTAGAAGCTAAAAAATAAATAATTAAATTATTTTTTTATTAAAAAAAAACCCACCTCCATTCTTCCCCCCAAAAAACTAGTCCTCTAGGTTTTGGACATACCTAGGTATGCAATATTGCCAAAAAGAAAACTCTTTTTCTTTTTGGCAATATTGCATACCTAGGTATGTCCATTAAATTAAATTAAATTAAGTTACTTTGTCCTTTTCCACCCCCACACATACCCCCCTCTCTTCCATCCGTTGAAGAGGGTTACGAAAATAATGAAGAGAAAACAGAGACAAAAGAAAGGAGCCAGAAGTGGTGTGCGCGTGACATTGGCAATGTGTCTCGGGGCTCGCACTCTCTTCTTCGTGACTCCCGACTCCCTTCTCTTCTCTCGTTCTCTCTCTCTCTCTCTCTCTCTCTCTCTCGCTTTCATAATTTTGTACCACTCCCTTATTATTATCTCCATGATCTCCATGATCTCCTCTCCTCTCCTCTCCTGGCAAGCGAAGCTCTCAAGACGTGTTTCTATGATCGATCGAATTCGTCAAGAGGTATAAGAAGTACTTCTTCTAGTGCCACTGTGTCCCTGTAGCAAGAAACAAAGGCCTTATATCAATGGCTTTCCATTAGGTTCCTTCCTTCAAGTGATCACAAGGGGAAAAGACCCCCTTTCAGTAGTAGGTAGTTGAATTCTCTGGAATTGTTCTTCTTTTTTCTGCTTCGATTTTTGTTTGTTTGTTTGTTTGTTTGTTGTATGTAATGTAGTAGTTTCAGAGAAGAAAGAAAGTGAGAAGAAAGAGAGCAAATGTGCTACCAAATTTGTTTTCTCCCTTGTTTAGTTGATTTTCTTTTTTGTAGTACCTAGTTTCAGAGCTTTTGTTTTTGGGCTAAAGGAGACGTTGATCGAGAAACGTAGATTTGTGTCTGAATTTGTGTAAGAGTTTTGTGTGTGTGTGTGTGTGTGTGTGTTTTTGTGGCTTCTGAAAGGTTTTTCTTCTTTTGTTGTTGTCCTGTGTCAGAGAAGAGTGAGCTTGGTTTTGAATCTCTTTCTGAAAACCGTGTTTTTGGAGCTTCCCAGTGTTTAAATGGACTTGTGACGAATTCCGAAGGTCCCAGAGCTCTTTAGATTCACTGGATTACCTTGTCCTGCGTCTAGCGATGATCTGTGGCCACCGGAGCAGCCTGCAGCCAAGAAGTTGAAGAAGAAGAAGAAGAAGAAGAAGAAGAAGCAGCAGCAGCAGCAGTAGATCAAGTGAATATTTCTGGTTTTGCAACATGTCTGTTTACGACTGAGGATGGCGGCCTTGAGGAGGAGGAGGAGGAGGAGCCAGACTTCGCAAATTTCGTGATTTCGGGCTGAATTCTCGGTGAGCAGGAAGGGTGGTTGCGGGGAGGACAGGAGGTGGCAACAAGAGGAAACAGTGAAGAATGGAGGAAAGAGGCTTGCTTGGACAAGGATTGTATTAGACAGTGGAGTAACGATCTGGTTCACAATTCTTCTTTTGGGTAGAAACCTTTGATAGAATGAACCACCCATGTAGGGTGATCTGTCTTTAGATTGAGACATTGGGTCCAGGAGCAGCAGCATCAAGCAGGCAGGTCATCGGTCTTTAAATTGAGACATTGAGTCGAGGAGCAGCAGCATCAAGCCAGCAGGTCATCTGTCTTCAGATTGAGACGATAAGTCCAGGAGCAGCAGCATCAACCCAGCAGGTGATCTGTCGTTAGATTGAGACATTGGATCCAGGAGCAACAGCAGCAGCATGAAGCAGGCATTGAATCGAGCTGCCAAGGAGACACAAATTCCAGACCTATAGTGTACAGAAGAAAAGCCTGCTGAAAAAATTAATGGCCTCTTTCTTCTTCTTCTGAGTTTTGTCTAGAGCAGTGGAAAGGTCTTGGGGCAATGCACAGAAGAAGAACAGGTGTGGGTGCTCTCAAGTGTTGAAAGGAAAGCCTAATATGGAAGCTGGAAAGTGAAGGTGTGTCAGTTGCTGCAGAAGGTGTCTTCAAGATATGAGGTATAATCTTTGCACACTGAAATCCTTGTACACCTCTCATTAGCTGCAATGCAAACCAAATGTAAGAGGAGACTGGAGTTAGGTCTATATATTTTGGAAGCCTTCTTGATGGGTTGTACATAGTCAATGCTTTTGGGACTTCAGTTTGAATTATCCATCTCTTGTGTGAGGGTTTTGAGACTACCTCTTGTAAAATATTCCTGGAATGTATACATACTATGTTGAGTTTTTCAGACACAAATGATGTCCAGTGCTGGAAGTGATTTTCAGTGAGCAGATCTCAACTTATGAAGTGCTTGCATCATCACCTGTGGATGCCCAGTTGTCTCCATGTTGCTGCAACTAGTGTTTTACTGCTCCTCAATCTTGAGCTTGTTGCTGTTGATGATTTTGATGTTTTTTTTCTCACACATAATTATTGTGGGACTGAGGAGCAATATTGTAGTTCACTTCCTTGGATATGAATCATTTTGCAATCCCCAAGTGATTCACAGTTTTGGTTGCGGATGTTGGATAATCCATTGTGCTGTTGCTCAGTATTCAAACATGAGACATGTGATGCTCATCTGGTTTGTTATTCACTAGGCAGAAAGAAATTTACTATTTTGTGTTTGATTGTATATTTCAGATGTGGAACTCAAATAGGCTTTCTTATGAGGACCTCATTCTTAGCTTTGGACTTATATCCCAGTCATAGGCAGCAGACTGTCATAAATTAGCCCATTGAAATGGAATTGATGTTTTTTGTTTGCAGTACCCACCTGAACTGTGAGCCAGAGTTTCTCAGTTGACTCATCTTCATGGCAGACTCTGGTGGTACAGTCTCATTCTCATTCCAAATTCAGATTCTTATGGTTGATACCTAGTTTCTCTCTGCTGTCAGGATGGATTATGAACTGCTGAAATGGTGGTGCAAGTGGAAGAAGGATTATGATATGACTTAGAATGTAATAAGCAATCTCCCATTGAAGCAACAAATGATATGACATTTGTTAGCTGGTAGTTACTTCCATGATTCATATGGTGGTGCATTCTATTCTATCACCATATGCTTGTAACCCTGGTCATGCTGTTGAAGCTTGTTTTTTCTGGTTTCTGTGAAACAGGGTATGAGGTATATCAGGCAGGGATGGACATTGCAGCACCACATAGTCTGGTCCAGAGTCCTGTTGGCAAGCCTGCCCAGGTAGCAGCACCCTCCCTCCTCATTATCTCGTCTCTCCTAAGTACTGGAGTTTTTTTTTGGCAGATTGGGTCTTTGAGTGAACAACTGTGAAGTCCAGTCCAAGTTCCTCTGAAGAGTATCTTGTAGATGTATCGTGTGTTTCAGAGGGTCATGACATTGTCAATCGTATGCAGGCAGTCTGTGAGTTCCTTAGTACCTACTTCTCATCCACCTCAAATGGGTCTAACTGAAAGGTTGTGAGCCCTTCTTGCAGCTACATGGAGAATTATGTGGACTGTTGGATGCTTTTGTGAAGCGTTTGCAAGCCTTGGGGCCTGCACTGGATGTGGAACGTACCCACTTTCAGAAGTCAGGTGTCCAAGCTCTCTGTGCACTGCAGCTGGCCATTGCCAAGGCTCGTTCCCTCCTCAATTACTGTGCAGATTCCAGCAAGCTCTACCTGGTAGACTTTATATCACTGTTTCCCAGTCTCTATGGATCTCTGAGCTGTTCACATGATGATCCTATAAGGCATCAGTGACATCATAGGACATAATATTGTCCACTATAGGATGTGGACTATCTTCAAAGCAACACTGGTTTCTTTTTCTTTGCATGATTTCCTTATTCATAGATCATTTGTCCACTTTCTGCTTGTAAAGTTGCGATTGATGATTACACAGTTCTTGATAGTGATCTCTTGAGTTGCTTAACTGCAGGCAATCAAGGGGGAGACTATGCTCTCACAATTTCATGAAGTGAAAAAAGGGTTGGAGGCTAGTCTCAGATGGATTTCAGTTCTGGTTTCCCAGGACCTTGGTGCTCAGGTTTGTCCCTTGGAGTTTCCCTGTGCTTTTTCTTCTGGGAAGTAAACAAGACCAACAAGAAAACAAAGGAAAGAAGTGAGAGTCCAGGCAGAAAGAAAAGAGAGGAAATAAAGCAATGTACACAAGGATGAAAGTGGAGATGGAAATCAACTGACACACAACTATCTGTGCAGATTTCAGAGATTCAAGTGGAGTTGAGTCAAACTCATTTCCAGCTGGATCCCATTGAGAAGCAAATTGGAGCAGACATCATTTCTTTGCTACTGCAGAAACAGAAAGGAGCACAATATGAGAACCCTCAGGCAGAGCAGGAGACATTCAGTCAGGTGGCCATCCAGCTGGGCTTGGTCACTGCTGATGCTATCCTGGTTGAAAAGCATGCCCTTAAGAGGCTTCTTGATAAAGCCCGGTATGAAGAAGACAGTAGGAAAGAAGCAGTTTCACTCCACATATTGCAGTTAATGAAGAAATATAACAACGTTTTGCGAATGGAAAATGCCTTGCAAGTGGCAGGAGAATCTACAAGGTGGCCTGTTTCAGATCGGGGCTGGGGATCATCCAGCAAGCTCTTGGTTGGGGAAGGAATAGATGGTCAGGCATCCCCTTCCTTCCAATCCTACCTTCATTGTGCTGAATGTCATTGCTCAGAGCTTGGCTGCACCACCCCATCCATGGATAATCCTAGTGAACAAGATTGTTCCAGTGCACCACAAACTCCAAGGACCATACCTTTGCCACCAGAAGAGCTGCGCTGTCCCATATCACTACAGCTTATGTCAGACCCTGTGATCGTTGCATCAGGCCAAACATATGAGCGAGTCTGCATTGAAAAGTGGTTCCAAGTAAGTAGTTTTAACCCAGATTGAGCTCTTAGTATTAACTTACTGCAGGACCCCTGTACAACAAGAGAGCAGTTTGCTTGCCAAATGATGATAGCGACAGCTTTGTTAAACTGGATTCTGGATTGCTGCTGGGTGTTTGACAGGAAGGTCATGTCACATGTCCGAAAACTCGGCAGAGGTTGTCCCACCTCAATCTTACTCCCAACTACTGCGTGAAGGGTCTAATTGCCAGCTGGTGTGAGGCCCATGACATAGGTGTCCCAGAACCACCTTCCCCACCCCCCTCCCCAGTCACTTCGTGGAGGTGGGAGCTCCTGTCCACCTCTGAGCTTGTCAAGGCAGGAAGTGACGAGCAGCTAGAGGCAAGAGCAGCCATGGAGGATCAATTTCCTTCTGTTGACACCGAAAATGAATCCAGTGGAAAGGAAAGTGCAAAGGTGCTTGAGGTCTCTGGTCAAGAACTTGATTGCAGGGTGGGATCTGGATGTATAAGAAATTCCAGGGATGTCTGTGACATTGGAATAGCACATGCATGTGTCCTGGCAGAGGGAGGTGCAGAAGTAAAGGAGCTAAGGGACAAGCAATGGTTGAAGCGATTTGATGAACTGGTGGCTGACCTCACTGCTGGGTCTCTACACCTTTGCTGCCAAGCAGCTGAAGAAATCCGAGTTCTAGCAAAGAGCAATGCAAAGGCACGGGCCCAAATTGGAGATGGAGGTGCCATTCCAGCACTCGTGGCATTTCTCCGGACAAGCATTAGTGTGGATGATCATAGAGCTCAGGAAGTGGGTGCTCTCGCACTTCTCAATGTTGCGATCAACAATGATAGGTAAGACTTGCTTTACTAGTTTTCTTTCAAATTCTGGGATAGAGAAAGAATGTGAATGTGAATAACACAGACCTCACAACAAATTGCAAGGGTCGATGTGTTGTAATGTTGCCCATTTGATGGAACTAATTTTGCTACTTCTTCCTTCTGTCTAGGATTTAACCTGCTAATCATATCAGGCAGTGAGACTCGAGTCTACCATCTGTTAAAATCATGCAGTGATTAAAACTGATTCCTTCCCCTCCCTCCTTGCTTGGAAAACCATGTAGGAACAAGGCAGCTGTGGTCGCTGCAGGAGGAGTGCCCTTGTTCGTGGAGTTGCTGAAAGCTGAAGCAAGTCAAGCATCCAAAGAAGCTGTAGTAGCAGCACTGCTGACACTCTCCTGTTTGAACGAGAACAAAGCATGTATAGGTTCATCAGGAGCAATCCCACTGCTGGTGCAGCTGTTGAGCTCAGGCTCAAACCAGGCAAGGAAAGATGCATTGATCACTTTATACAATCTAACTATATTCTTGGGTAACCGGCCCCGTGTTGTGCGGGCAGGTGCAATCCCCATTCTAGTTCATTTGCTGAGCCTCCATAAGGTTGATCTTTTAGAGAAATGTGTGGCACTCCTATACAACCTGTCTTCCATTGAAGAAGGCAGATCCACAATAGCAAAAACGGAGGGTGGTGTTGCTGTGCTTGCTGAGATTCTTGAGACGGGAAGCATCAAGGAAAAGGAGCATGCCGCAGCCACCCTACTGTTACTCTGTACTAATAGCTTGCAGCATAGCCAGTTAGTATTGCGTGAGGGTGTTATTCCTGCGCTTGTTTCACTCTCGGTGAGTGGGAATCCAAGAGGTCAGGACAAAGCTCAAAAACTGCTGCAGCATTTCCGTGAGCAGCGGCAAAAGGAAACTATGCTATCACAGTCTGCTCCTCTGAGCACCTGTTCTGGGCAGAGCTTGGTCTCAGACGAGACTATGAAAAATAATGGCAGAAAGGAGGACAAAAAAGATGAGAGCAGACGGATCCGCAAGTCCCGCTCTGGCTCTATTGGCTTCATTTGGAAGTCAAAAGTTTCTCTCCCACTGTACCCATGTTGAAGAAAGCAAGAGACATGCATGCATCAGTTGATGCATGTCTCTTATCGCATAACTACTGAACTTCCTTACACGCCTTTTCTTTTCCTGAATTCCTCGAATTCTTGTTGTTTGAAGCATGTACTTCCCCATCTCTGTTTTGATACATTGGGCTATGTCCTTCCTTCACCCATTCAGCAACTTCCTACCATCTTGAGATTTCAATACTCTTATCTTTATACATGTTGGCTATGGAAATATAGTACTTACAAAACTTGTTCTTCAACCATAACTAAAACCAAACTCTCAAAAATACTCGTGAAACTATGTAGTATACTTATAAATTGGTCAATTGATTTACAAGTATTACATCTTCAATCGATTTACATCTTCATCTTCTTTTTTGTCTTCGTCTTTTATCAGTTGCCTCATTAATAATCGCCATCAACTTAAAACCTTTGATTTGATGTAAAAGCTTAGGAAATTATCTCCCCATCATGATTGATTGGCTTCGCTGTTATGGCTATGTCCGAAATGAGATGTAACTTACAAATGACTCAAAACACATAAATATGAAAAACCCTACATTCCTACCACCACCAACATTGCATGTCAAATTGGCTATGTCCGGAATGAGATGTAACTTACAAATGACTCAAAACACATAAATATGAAAAACCCTAAATTCCTACCACCACCAACATTGCTTGCATGTCAATTTGAGGTACTATTGAGAGTTCCCACTTTCAATATGGTTATGTGATGTTTGTCATTACTTGACCATGTTCATTGTCATTTGAAAGTTTAGGGCTTTTCATCATAGCTTCTTCACATTGGATGTAACTTACAAATGACTCGAAACACATAAATATGAAAAACCCTAAATTCCTACCACCACCAACATTGCTTGCATGTCAATTTGAGGTACTATTGAGAGTTCCAACTTTCAATTTGGTTACGTGATGATTGTCATTACTTGACCATGTTCATTGTCATTTGAAAGTTTAGGGCTTTTCGTCATAGCTTCTTCACATTGGATATTGATCCAAATGCTTGCCATTAGGTCAAAACATTATGTACATGAAGACATTGACATTTAACTTGAACTATTGAAAACACCATGTAACATATGCTTTTGGGGGAAGACACTAAATGTCAAAGTTTAACACCACTTGTGTCAAACAAGTTATTGTTTAAGGGGTGTGTTCAATGAGGGAACTTTTTTTCACCCCCTTCTCTTATCACCTAAGTTTTTAACATGCACATATTCAAACCACTATAAATTTAATTCTAATATTATTTTTTGTGTTAAATTTTGATATTTTATATTTATTAAAAATTCTAATTAATTTTAGTATTTGATAAAAATATATATTCTTGAAACATTCTTATACAAATTTGGATGCCATGATTATGAGTTCCACCTTTGAAAGAAGACAAAATGGTTTGTTCTTTCAATGTCTAGAAGATCCCAACCACCCATGGTTGGGGGAAAAAACTTTGGGTTAATCCAATGTTATATAATGTCAATTTGAAATTTCCATAATTAAATACCATCCCATGCTTTCTTTTAAATATCCAAATAGATTGAATTCATTTGCATTGGCTCCTATTTTCATTATTTATTCTCTAGATTTATCTATAGTCTATGGTCTCTAGCTATTCATATAAATCTTGTCATCATGTATGTATGTATGTATGTATATATGTATATATGTATGTGTATACATACCACTTGCTAAAGTAACTACTTCACTCCTCTCCCCTACCCACCTACATGCAAAACCTTTATGATACCCTTTCAAAAATCTCCACCTCCTAATTTACCATTATCTTCCCACTTTCTCACATACTTTTTGAAATCTTTGTTTTCAAAATGAAACTTAATTTTTTAAAATATTTATTTAACTATTAAAGTACATTCCATAATATTTTCAAATGCCCTGTCAAAATATCCCCTTCCTTTACCATTATATTTACCTCTTTTTCACATACCAAATGAAAGCTTCCATTTCAAGTGAATCTTAAATCTTGAGTTTAAAAAAAGTTTAATTATTAAAGCCAATTTTTGGTGTGAAAAATTTCCAAAATGGGAATAATAATAATAATAATAATAGGGGAATATTTTTTCGAAATAATCCCTTTTTTTTACTTCCAATTTTTGAAAAAAAAACTGAAAAAAAATCATTACATTTGGACTTTGATTTTAGTTTGCAAGCATTTTAAACTAATCTTTTACGGTATTTAGATACATGACATTGGTTTGAGTACATTCCATAATTTTTTTTTAAATGCATAATTTTTAAAAAAATCATATATACTACTTGGGATGTTGGTGGTTCCCATAGATGCTACAATTAAAAAAGGGGAACAAACATCATGTTCATGCATGATAATTCCAAATGTTTGATCAAGTTTATACCAAAAAAAAATCTTTGTGTTTCATTTTATCTCATCACCATATTGACTTGTTTCAATTTCTTTCACAATCATATTGAATTATTATTTCAAATTTTATGATCATATTGAATTACTACTTTCTCAATTGCTTATTGAACTGTTCAAGTTTCAATTTTTCATGATCAAATCAAATTGTTGTTTCAATTCTCATGATCATATTCAATTGTTATTTCAATTCAACACAATTCCAATTCAAAAATGCCTCATTAATTGTAAAGAATTTTATTCTTTGCAATTGGGTGTTTCAAGTCACCTATTGCAAATAACAAAGTTCTCCAAAGCTAGTTGGTCACTTGTTGCAAAAAAACAAGCTCTCAACAACTAGGTGCTTGACTATCATATCCTTGACACTTGGTGCGATTTGGTAATTGAGAAATTTAGCTCTACAATCCTCTCCAAGGATGAAAATCAACCTATATGCAAAATCATTAAACCTTAAAACCTAAAACTTGTGAGAAGAAAGGAAGGGGAATCAAGGGGGAAATGAAGAATGTGAACCTAGTTCACAATTCCTAGCAAGAGAAAGTACACTGACTTAGTTTGTACTTGTAAGCAAGATTTGTGGCAAAGACAAGTAGGCATAATAACCAACAATAATAAATTCCAAAAAAAAAAAAACCAACTCTTAAAGGATTTGAAAATTTTGCAATTGAGTTCAATAATGTGATCATCATGCTTCATCTATTGCAAATAGCAAAACTCTTCACAACTATGTTCGCATGAGCAATGATCACACATCACCTACTACAAAGAACAAAAATCTTTACGACTAAGTGCTTGAGAGACTGTTAAATGTCACCTATTGTAAATAACACAACTCTTTACAAATTGCATATATCTTGTCACATATTGCATAGAACAAAGCTCTTTAAGTTGAGTTTTTGATCATTGGCTCATTGACATCTAGTGCAAATAGAGCTCTCAATAACTCAATAATTGAGAAATTGAACCTGTAATTTCTCATTGAATTGATGTTTCAATTCTCATATTGAATTGCTTTTTCAAATTTCATGATCATATTGATTTGTTGTTTTAATTTCTTAAATTGTTCAAGGCTTAATTTCTCGTGACCATATTGAATTGTTATTTTAATTTATCTTTGAATTGGTGTTTCAATTCTCATGATCGCATCCATTTGTTATTACAATTCAACACAAACATAATTCAAAGATTTCATAACATATATACCATGGGCATGAAAATGCACATAACATGTACCTTTTCATGTCCATGTCAATGGGTAGTACATATTAGTTAATTAGGCTTGGAATAGGTGGGTATGAATAATGCAAATAGTTAAACAAACATCATTTTTTAATTATATAGATTTAACTCTTTCTTACATAATTTGGTTGTCCAATGACTATTGTTATTCATCAATGTGTACATGTAATCAACAATGTTATTCAGCATCTTACTAAACAATTTTTGATGAATCATTCAAGTTCATTAGTTTATTACCCATAGCATAATGGTCATGTGGAATCAACAAATAATGTGATTGATATTTTGTTGACCAAACTAGTTAACAACCAATGCAAAATCAATTGGGATAAACATTTACTGATTGTTTTACTTTTACCAAAATACTTATAAATTGGCGACTAGTCATACACTATTTCAAATGGTATATAGATTGCATCCATCACTACCTATGGAATATTTGTTATTAAATCAACATATCAATAGTAAGATTGATTTTGAACCTATTGGTGTTCTTGCTAGGCAACTTGCCAAATTGAACAAATTGCAAGAAAACCAATTGTAGGCATATAAGAGACTTGGGGGTTGTCATTAGTGCATGGTCTTTATTATTACAAGGTCATATCAAAAAATGAATTAAATATGATGATTTCATATTATAATCCCCAAATGTGCCTAGCAAAAGGAAGAGCTAATGTTTTAATTTTGATTGAATTTAGTATTGTTTACCAAACAATATGATAATCTTGGTCATTGTTGAAAAATTTGACCAAAATCCTATTTTGGTTAATGCCAATAAACCAAAATTATATTGATATGTTAAGATAATTAGAAAATTAAACCAAGAATTAAAATCCTTTTTTTAGTCACCTTTGTTCAAGTTATTGATTTTTTTAAAAAAATCAATAGAAAAAAAATCATTTTTTTCAATCTCGTCCAATATTAATAACATAAATTATAGCTTGGTTGTTTGGAATTCAACATGGTTGAATTTCAATGTTTAAAAAAAAAAAGATTTAGAATTGATACACATTTTCCATTTATTTGTAAATAAACAAAAAAATGTCTTCACCTTTATACAACTTATTTTCATGTGAAATGATTATAAATATTACATTACATTCTCCACCATTGTATGTGTTTAGGAATAATAGTTTATCAAATTTATGTTTTTTTTTTTAGAACAATGTATAAATTATAGGGATAAGCAATGAAAGTAAGAAATAATACAAGAGGATTTTTAAAGAATGTATGATTATAGAATTTTTGAGTTGACATTATGTAACCTTGGATTAATCCATAGTTTTTCCTCCTAGCCACGGGGTTTTAGTACTTATGATTAATACATTGTGAAAAAAAAGGGAATATATTTGATAAATTATTATTCTAAAACATATGTAACAACAAAGAATGTAATGAGATATTTTAAATCATTTTATGTGAAATAATTGTATGAAGGTGAAAACGATATCAATTTGAATGTATGAATAAATGAAAAATGTGAATGAATCTTTTGTCACTTTTCAAAAAAAATCCAAAACCATTTAAAGATAAAGGTGAAATTAAATCAATCCTTAAATTTTTAGTTAAAAAAATTATATATTTTTTTTAATGTAAAAGGTTATATTTAGTTTCACTTTGAAAAAAAAACTTTTTAAACATACGTGAGAAAGAGATTAAAAAATGGTAAAGAAGGTGGAGGTTTATCAACTTGGGCTTCATGTTGCTATGCACTACCAATGACAATCAGTTGATGAAAAAATGGAATTGATTTTATAGGAATTAAAGTCCATTCAAATGAAAATATTGAATAACATTGCATGAAAATTGAATTGAAATTTTTAAATTTTGATTCAAATACATTAAATTGAATTAAAATTCAATTGAAGAGAAATGGGATGCAAATTGGTACAAAAGGTATTGAAAATTTGCTTATGATTATGGTGTTCAAAAAACAAACTATGAAAGGACACCTTTCCATCCCTAATCAATTAAACAAATTTTAGTTTGGAATTGTCCAAAGGATGACTTTTGGAACTTTCCAAAAGATAATTTATGAACTTTAAAGTTATCACAAATAAACTAGTTCCAATGAATCATCATCACTAGAATTTAATAATAATTTTCATAAATATATATTTTATATTCATTAAAAATTTATGAAATGTACTATAAAAATTAAATTAATTTTTATATTTTTAGTTTTATGATCATTTAGCTTCACTTTGAAAGGGAAGTTTTCAAAGGGTATGTTCTTTGCATTTATCCATAATCTATGGCTTCAAACCAATTCCTAAATGTTGTGTGCCCCTCTAATTACCTCTCTCCTTTCCCTTAACCACCTACATGTATGAAAAGGCAAATTAAAATGTGTCTTTTCATATTTATGTTATCTATATTAAAATCAAAATTGAGATTGTCATATATATATATATTGATGAACTCCACCTTCTTTACCATTATTCGTACCTCTTTCTCACATACACTTCAAAAACTTTCTTTTTAAAATGAAGCTAAATATGACCTTTCATATAAAAAAAATGAGCATAAATTTAAGAATAGAATGTTCATAAAAGTAAAAATTAAAAAATTAATATAAATTTCATTTCATTTTTATCTTTAAATGATTTTGGATGCTCTTTAAAAATTATTAAAAATTAATTCACATTTTTTTGTTTATTTTTACATTGAAAATGATAACATATTCACATTTATAGAACGATTTTTCATGTAAATTGATTTAAAATATTACGTTACAATCTTTGCCATTGTCAATGTTTAAGAGTAATAATTGATCTTATTTACTCCTTTGTTTATTTATAATGTATAAATCATAGGTATAGATAATGAAAGTAAGAACTAATGTAAAATGGAATCATAATATTTGGATAATTTAAATAAAGGGTGAAAAATATTTAATATATATATGTTGAATTGAGATTGCTTAACCTTGGATTTTATGGAATTTTTTGGTAAGATTTTAATGAAAATGTAGAATATGCATCTATGCATGGCATATAAGTCCTTCTTGGATCATGGGTTATTATTGATTGCCTTCAAAGAAAGGAAGTTCTTGACATGGATCAAATTTAAAAAGGTTCTAAAGAAATTGAAGCTGCTGGGCTTTTTTAAGGTTGTGGGAGAGTAGGTTAATGGAAGAATGTGATTTGCAGTATGCATCTGGTTTGATTGTCTTTGTTGTGGTTTTGAGGGTTGTGGGTCTTGGAAGTATTTGGAGCATTTTGAGTTTGTGGGTGTGTTTTGAATTGAGGAAGAAACGAACATGATCCAGAAAGTGGATTGTTTCTATGTGCATAGTAGATCTTGCAGTTGTTAAGGTTTATGAATCTTCAGAACCTCCAGGGTAGTTGAATTGTGGATTTTTCTTTCTCTTTAGGTTTTTTGGTTTGTTTTGAAATTAGTTGGGTGTTTCAGCTTGTGGCGTGGCGTGGCGTCGTTGAATTGAAGAAGGGGTGGGGGGCAGGGAAGATGATCCAGTATGTGTCATATAAGGACGAGACGCAGCTGGAGACCATCATGTCTCTCATCGATCAGGAACTCTCCGAGCCCTACTCCATCTTCACCTACCGCTACTTCATCACTCTCTGGCCTGATCTCTGCTTCATGGTTTGCTCTCCTCACCTTGCTTCCCTTTGTTTGACCTCACAAAACTGCAGCTTCGTTTTATTGGCAACTGCTATTGCACAAGTTTCTGAGGTCCGGGTTTAGGGTTAGGGTTTATGGGCATAGTGGACTGACTCTGTGTTTCCTGACTGTCACTTCTTCTTCAGCTGACTGTGCTTCAGGAGAATCAGACTTTAAGCAGATAGGAAAGCTAAATAATAGAGTTTTAGATGTGAGACTAAAAGATTTGAGTCCGATGTGTGCAGCAGGGCTGTTCCTTTGTTAGAAATTTGGAAGGGTTGCAAAAGAATTGGATCTAAGTCAGACAAATATCATTAGTCCACCTTTGGAAGTTAGGTGCCTTAGTGTTGGGAATTTTGAAAATTGATTCTTGCTGATTTGAACTGTATCATGATCAGGCTTTTGATGGGGACAAGTGTGTCGGCACTATAGTATGTAAAATGGGTCAACATCGAAACACCTTTCGTGGATATATTGCAATGTTGGTTGTCATCAAACCTTATAGAGGCAAGGGAATAGGTCAGTGTCTTTCTTCTAAACTTCCTTGTCCTTATGACGTGGGGAAAGGCTGTTCTTTGCCCTTGGTGCATTACCACCTCGAGCTGTTTATAGCGTTTTATTTTTTACATATTGGGGTAGTAAGTCTTAGGGTGTTTGTGTAACTGATGATTGTGTACATAAAAAGAAGATGGTTTTCTTTTATGCACATAGCAACACTAGGTGTGAAAATCTCGTACAAGAGTTTACAGGCAGTGCAGTGGTTTTCTGCTGTGTTTTGGAGTGTGAGAATTCTTTTGCATGCTTTGTGGGAAGGCCCTGAGACAATGTGAGGGTGGTGGAGTGGTGTGCAGCAACAGAGCTTGTGACACGTTGTATTCAAGTTATGCGTGACTCTGGATGTGATGAGGTAATACACATCAATAAGCATTTCATCTGTATCTGTGCTGGAAGGCTCTGTGATAGGGGGATCATCTTCATTCAAAAACAAAAAGGCTTTCAGGTTGTAGGAGGCCACAGAAGAACATGCTCAGTTGAATACTGGCAGTTGAATTAGTCAAGAAGCTCCAGCAACTGCAATGTTGACCAGGCATGGTCACTTGCACTGTTACGTGTAAAAAAGGAAAAATTTAAGTTCAAAGGCCTCCGTCAAGTACCATACAACAACTCTTGAATGACTGAAGGGTACTGCAGTAAAGTGAGGAAAAGGACTAGGAACAGTGTTGCATCTTGATGTGCTTGGAAGAATCCAGGAAGTTTTGAAGTCTTCACATATATCATTATCCTTCCAAAGCTTAAAAGAAAATGAAATTGAGGGCCAAGTTTCACAGTGTTTCATAGGCTTCTGCTAATATGGGAGAAGCAGTAACTTACCCCTGTTTGTGGGCTTGGTGGTTTTAGGTGACACTAGAAGCAGAGGTAACAAACAAAGGAGCGCTGGCATTGTATGGAAACCTTGGTTATATACGTGCCAAGCGCCTCCATAGGTACTACTTGAATGGTGTGGATGCATTTTGCCTGAAATTGCTGTTTCCAAGACCGCCTGATCCAAACAACCTCTTTGCTCTTGCTGGAGTTGGCCATGACCATGGCCATGTCCATCATGATTGCATGCACCATCAACATCACAAGGACCAGGAACACTGTGCAGGTAATGAGCATCCACATGTAGGCCATACCCACCATCATCCCCGACGGGAAGGAGACTACAGACTGTCAGACTACAGCTGACAAATGAATTGGATGGGCCTGGTAGCTATTGTTCCCACTAACTTGGCTACAAAGAATTCCTTCTTTTCAACTTGAGGTGGGCTATGCTATTGTCTCAAAAGTTGATCATGGAAATTATACTCAGATTGGTACCTGCTCAGGTCTTTGGCAGAAGATATGACAACTTCTTAGAGGGATACAGGGTGTTACTGCAGTCTGTTTGCAGCAATATATGAATGTATGCACTTGAGGTTCCATGTTCTGAAGGTCTATTTTATTCCAGCTTAACCTGCAAAGTTTGGCATAGTTTTGTCTGATAATTGCTCACCTTCTATCATTTGCCAGTGTCCTCAAACTTTCCTCATGGTTACTCCCTTCGAAAACCTGAACTAAACATCTATGTGAACCTAAAAGTATTGAATCACCAAGAAAATTGTAGATGGCTTGATGAGGGTCCATCAAAGATTATAGTGGTAAGGTGCAGCACAAAAGCAAGACACCCAAAAATTCTTACCTTATATGTGGCACGTTCACAATTGAGAGATTGCAAATAGGAAAATAAATTTTCTAAGGACAAAGTTCCTTGAACTGCTATACTCTATAATGATTCTTAATACAGTAACCCTGCCTTGGTAAGCATGGTCAACAAAAGCAAAAAGAACTACAGCCTCAACAACAGCCTGTAAAGGCAATTTCAAGGACCTTCAACTGTGACATATAGGGTATTAACATATTAGCCCATGCTACCGTGACATGGCCTCTAGATTCATCAGCTCCAAGCACTGTGTGAAGCTTGAACCCTAAGCCCTAAACATACCTTTTACAACTCACATTATGTGATTACCACACCGTGTTTGATGATCACACAGTGGTGGTAATCGTTCACCAAAACTGTGATAATTATATAAGCTCATACAGCTGTGGCTGGTTTAATTTGTTACTATTGATGACCCCTGTAATATTCTACTTAGGCTGCAATTGCATGACTCAAGTGTTACCAGTACCATTCCATGTCACAGAGAACATTGCCAAAAGAAGCATTAGCTTCCTACAGTACCAATCCATGTCACAGAGAACAGTACCAAAGAAGTCTTAGCTTCCTACTGTAATGATCAATGTCACAGAAAATGTTGCCAAAGGCATTAGGTTCCTACTTCTTACAGCAGTTCTACTTCCCTTCACCATATCTTATGTTTTGTAATAGAAATCAACATTTGGCTTCCAAGTGGAATTGGCAGAATGCCCATAACTAGTACAGAAATGAAGAGGACAGATGCACAGAAGGGAATACCTTACAGTTCCTGTGAAGATACAACATGATAGATGTGAGTTGGGTCTTGGTTTATAATGCATCTGCACTAGAAAAAACAAGCACAGTAGCAAGAGGGTTTTGGGAATCTTTCTTTCAAGATTATTCAGGGGTCCAAGAAGGTTTTCTTGTAGCCTCTGCAAAAATGGGTTCAAAGAAAAGACAAGGTTTGCCTTGCCTTACTGTGAATATTGGAACTAGCCTAACCAACCTAAGCCATTATCCACAGACCTCCTCTTCCTGGCTCACCCTCAAATCTCTGTTGCCTACAAAATTGGAACCAGGAATCTGCAAACACAGTAATACAGGCAGCCATATCTGTCAATTGGGAATCCAAGCCAATCCAAGCAGGCCAAGTACCAATCCAGCATATGTCCAAGCTTTAGTTGCTACAGATCACTCACTGTATAAAAAGTTCAGGCACTTTTCCCTGGAAATGCAGTCTCAGTGTGAAGAAACTGAGCAGCAAACCTTTCTTCAGTGGGTCTCAGAAAGTGGAATCCTGCATCAGAGATTGAAGCCAGCCCCAAGAAAAGAATTGCAATGTACTTTTCTACATAACCTCGAGAAAGTGGGCTGTCCCATGGAGTGTAAGGCCTACCCTTCTATGGGTGGATCATGCTGTTGCTCTACCTTTGTACATAGTGATGTGGATATTGAGGGCGGACATTGTTTGGTCTTGGCCATGAAAAAGAAGCCTCATGGTCTGAGACAGTATCTGGTCGCTGCATGGGATGATGAGGTTGATAGAGTTGCACAGGCTGATAAGGACTAGGACTGAAAGGACGGTGAGAGGACCTTGCAAAATCAGGTGAGGCCCAGCCTGAATTTGCCTGGTATGGTTGCATCCAGCCATGTTGGAAAGCTTGGTATGGAGGTTGCCACCTTGCATCCTGTGAATGAGGTCTCAATAGATTTGCAGGATGGCCCCAATGCTCTCCATTCTGTGCAGCTGAATGAAGGCTCTCAGCAGGCATTGCCCCTTGGCCAAATGTTGGATGCCTCCCATACATTGGTCCATGCATATGCTGGATTGGTACTTGGCCTGCCATCATGGGAGGACCCACACCTCTGTCCGATCCCTGAAACTGTTCTCTAGAGCCTGTCCAGCCTGTGATGCTATTGCCATTGTGATGGTGGCCATCTGTGTGGTGCACATCATGATGCATGCCCACATTGTAATCGACGTGAAGGTAATGACCTTGTTGTGCTCCTCCACTATGCAACCTGCCGCTTGTCTCCCTCACTTTGGATGTATATTCTTTAACTGGATCACTGGAGAGGGGTCCATTTACCCACCCATTGCTCAGCTTGGCATGCTTCTCCACAGGTTGTAGCAGGGGCTCTTCTGAGCGTCGCTTGGGGGACTTTGACATGAAGAGAGAGTTTTTCAACTCAGTCACCTGAGACACACTGGAGGTCAGGGACTTCAGTTGCAAAACTGTGTCACGAAAGCACTCATGGATTATGTCAAATTCCTTCTCTCTCACAGCCCGTGCAGAGTTTTGAGAACGCTCTGCAAAGTCCTCCACCTGCAGATATTGAAAGTTGAAACATTTCAACCATTGGCCACATATGTCCTCATTTTACAAAACAAAAAAGGCCTGGAGACTATCCCACCACCTTTAATAGTGGAATACAGTAGCTACTGGTTCTTGTCAACTGAGCTATGAAATCACTACCTGAAATTTCAAAGCCAGAATAAGTATAAAATTCCAGCTATTAAAGTACAATCCTTGTGGAAGCCAAGGAATTGAAGTAATGTACATGTGGCTTTGACCAGAAAAAAGTTACAACAAAAGAAGACAGATCTACAGATTATAAGACAGATAAGAGAGAGAGACTTACGGACATGCAACCAAGGTGATTCTTTGCCCAGACTTTTGAGACCCACTTGCCTTCGAATGGGCTAGCACAGAGGCCTTGTTCCCACAAACTCTCCACTGCCAGTAACTGCTCCACAAGCACCCAATGCCAGAGATAACCTTAGACACAAATCTCCCGTGCTAATGTGCACCGATGACGGCTCATATAATTCACATGACTCAATTGTGCAGTATAGCTTATGGTGGGTTAAAACCTTGATAAAGAAGGAAGCAAACAACTGGGTGATTGACTCCTTGTTATCTCTGCCAAAACCCCCTTCTTTGTAGGAGGCCACTCGTTGTCTAACAGCCACAATGCAACTGGCTGTGGCTTTCAGTATCAACCCTGCTACATGCAACCCAAGCATCTCAATTCATGGGCACACTTTGTACATCTTTTGCATGGCTGTATGTGGCAACTACTAAGATAAGAAGCCATACTCGTCAACAGTCTGAAAAGATTTCACAGCAAAAAGCTTCAATAAAAAATATTACTTACAACAAAAGCAGGGAGATGAAGTGTACCTTCCAAGAAGACTGAAAATGGAGGAATTATTGGTGGTGAGCGAGTCTGCAATTACCATAACAATTGGAGGCTAAGACAGAGCAACCAGAGCTCCCAGGCATTCAATTTCAAAACACAGTGACAATGTTTAGCAAGATTCTTGGCTGTATTCAACATGGCTTTATAATCACGAAGGAGAGAAAACAAGAAGCATAAGTAGCACTTAATGGGCACCTGTTGTGAAGCCACCATGTGAAGGATGACTTTGCTTGCAAGACTACCCTACCAACTGGTTCTCTAGGGCAAAGCAAGGTAAAATATGTACTGCTGCTGTGAATGGAAGGATTCTGACAGATACCAATTCACTAAGATTACAATATAAACAATCTATCCAACCCTCAGAGACATGGTATTTGTTCAGTAACTACATAGATAGGCCCAAGAACCAAGAGTACCTGGAGGTGGAAAGCTGCAAGAAGAATGATGGATAGGGAGTTAAGAGTTCCCTTCTTAGAGTCGTTGACATCATGAGCTTTAGCCCAAGCTTTTAGCTACACCAGAATGAACAAAGTTTCAGATTATGGAATCCCCAGACACATACAAATAAGACTCAATTTCCCCTTTTTGTGAGATCTTTGTAGACCACTATGAAATCTTACCAAATGAACTCAAGTTCCTAGTATCTCAAGGAAGAACTCACCAAGAAGCAGAGCTGCCGAAATCTGGGATCAATTGATGAGAAAAGGCCAAGTAGCTCAGATTTCAGAACACCATCCATATTCTCCATGGACACATCACACTCAATACTCGTATGGCTCTCCACAAATCGTACCACAGGCACTGCTGCCCGCATTACTGGCTCTATCTTACGAACTGAATGCCTTTGCAGTCCATTTTTTCCTGTGAACAACAATCCAATTGGTCATTCCAGAGCAAAGCCTGAACTAAAATGGCATGAAATATATGTTCATAAGTTGTACTCCAATCCAGAGTTTTATCCTCTACACATAATGGCAAGGTACACTAATGACAAAAATCAACTCAATGCACTTTACTAGGCCAGATTATAAACTGCCAATTAACTTAGGTGCAGTGAAGTCTAGTACCTAATCCTCAAGACTGCAGTCAATGGAACTGAAAATTTTGAGCAAAAATCAAGGAATGCAGTGTTCCATGCAAATGCAGCTAACCTATTTCGAGCAGATGCCTACAAACTTTGGCTATGGACCGAGGAGGTAGAGAACAACGAACCATTTTGGAGACCATAAAGTGATCGAGTTAATTTACGGAGAAATGAAATCTTATCGCTGCGAGAGCGTTCCACAGGAACATTGCCTACATTCAAAGAGAGGTCCAGATCACTGGAGGCTGTGAACATATCCATCACAAATGATCCAAACACGCTGATGCTGCTTCCTGCACACAGAAGAAAGTGTCTTCGTCAGCTGCTACTGCCAACGTCAATACATCAACACATTATTGTGTGACTCAAGGTTCTCAACTCCTTTGTAAAAGATCTTACGTCGGTCCTTTTGTCCTGGTTAAAAAGCCACATGACAAAATATCCAGCCTGACAGTTTTCAATAAATTTTCTTGTTAATTCTCCTGCTCACATCTTTCTCATGCCTCATGGAGCAATGCTGAAATGCACTATACAAAAGATCTGGCAAGGGGAAAAAGACAGTAACACTAACCTAAACCTTACCAGGTATCCTCAATTTCACAAAGTTATCCACAAACTGGATAACATAGCGGCGGGCATCTCTCTCCTCTTTTGTGGGTTGTAGTTCTCCATACACTTCATCCAGCATTCTATCCACCAGCTTCAGCTTCTGTGGGGTCCATTGCAAACATTGCTCTTGCTGCTTCTCCAACTGCAATGCTCTGTCATACATCACTGCATCACCAAAGTCCTTTTGGTCACTTGGATCTCTCATCTGCTTTATGATGGTTTTAATCAATCAATACTCACCCTGGTCCTTTCATCAGCAAAATGAAAAACTGCACTTGAAAAAAGTACTAAGATATTACAATCGGTGAAGCTCATGCCACAATCTTATCATTCTGAGAACAGAACCATGTTGTCACTTGAAACCAAATGTCCACAAGAATATACGATAGAGAATCTATATTTAGAACTATGTCCAGAGCAAATACCGTGTGAAGGGGGCGGAACAACAATGCTGAGGTCAGATGTGAAACCAGCATCCACATCACAGTCATCATTGTCTTGTGGGCTGGACAGGTTGATTTGTTGTTGCTGCCCCTCCCAACTGAGCCCTTCAGCCTGCATTGCCTCTTACCTGAAACGAAATATCTTCACTATCAAACTCCTGGAGTACTGCTAAACCCTCTTCCTGGTGCATGCATCTCTGATGAAAAAGCTTCGAGACCCTCTCTATCTGCCTGATATTTCAAAGACATTTGGTCACTTACGATGGGTCATGTATTTCAATATCACGTAAAGAGAGAAGCAGGCCTGCACTCACTAGAAAGAAAAAAGAAAAATCTCTCTTGCACACACATACAGCACATGCAGCATTCATGTGACGAATTCTATCTGGTTGTGCAAATGGGTTGTGCACATATGGTTGAAACCAGTCAACCACATTTTTCAAATTCACATTGGAGTCTAGTTTGCACCATAGTCAGTCTCATTTGATGTGTAGTTTGGGCCCTGTGTGGATCCCTAAAACACCCAAACTTTCCCCAGCTACTGCAGACAGAAAATCACCGATGAAAAAACTTCTCCTCAGGTGCTCCTTTGATCAACCTGTAGCTTCTTGGAAACTCCACAGGCCCCTTGGATGATGAGCTTCACAGACACCCAGTTCAAGACTAGTAGGAATGAACGAGGTAGACTATATACTTGCAATATAGGTTACCTCTCAGGAGGCGGAATTGAATACTCAAAGCTGTAAACTGGCCTTTGCAAGGGACAATCTGCACAGATTTTTGTTCAACCCTTTTTCCTTGTACTCACCCACCACCACTTTCACAACAAAAAGTGCATACTTAAACCTACAGGATCATAGTGTGGACCATATCCGGCTTGACTCCTAGTGCCAATCTCTGAGCACCCCAGTTTGGCTTTGCGCGACATGGGTCGGAAAATGTGAGAGCGGGTAGGTCGGAGAGCAAGGTAGGTCAGAAAGGGAGAAGTTCTCTGAGAATCGTGAGGATGAATCCTAACTGTTCTGGGCCCTATAGCCGGGTATTGTCGATCCTATTGCTTGGTGCTAATTTAGGGTTTCCACCATGACTGCAGCAATTCCCTTTGCATAGGACAAGCCTGGAAAGGAAGAGGTTTCGAGGGTTGCAGGATGGGTGACACTAGTGGACGTGAGGGGCAAGCGGTACCAGGAGCTGCAGGAGGGTCAGTAGGAGGAGGAGGAGGAGGAGGAAGAGCAGCAGCAGCAGCAGGGGGAGGAGGAGGAGGGTATGGGAATCAGCAGGGTTTTGGGGATGTGCACAGGCAGCAGCTGTCACAATATGCCGTCCCTCCCTCTGGTCACCACCACCACTACTACCACCAACACCATCCCAACAATAGACGAGGTCCTACGCGGATTGCTCATGTTGCTTCTGCTGACTCCATGGGCCATAGCCCATCTGACAGCCCTGGCAGCAGTGCTTGATCTCCTCTGATGTTCACACCCAAGGTATGTGGTTTTTGTGGATTTTGGCGTGTGCAATTGAAGCTAGAAAATTAAATCAACCAGCACTCACGTGTAAAAGAATTCTTGTCAGTGCTGGATTCTGATCATAGCACTCGTGACCTGTTTTGCTGGAATCTATATAGTAGGGGGCACTTCTTTGAATCCTGAGTTGATGGCAATGTCATGTCAGTAAGTAGGTCAGCCCGAACTCCCACAAGGAGCTAGGGTTTTTATCTATCGGGGTGAAGATGAGAAGCCTAAGACTAACTGATGGAGGAGGCAAAGGACTAGTCAGTGCCACGGAGGATGAACTAGTCCTCCTTCCTTTACATGAACAGACGGAGGATTGTTAAGGCAGCTCAGTGGTAACAGAGCCTCCTCCATCTTCCACGTGCTTTTTTCTATCCATACCACAGTGATGGCATGTTGCACTAAGAAAATGAGCTGTGGAAGAATGATGGAAGATGCTACAAAAAAATTGCAGGTGTAAGCAAGATAAGCACTACTGATCCAGGAACACAGAATTCATCTGGACATGTTTTCAAAACTTCTTGTTCCATTTGAGCATCCATTTCAGTACTGGTCCAATGCCTTAGTTCTGCTGCTGTTGGAAAGTATGTGTGGTTTGAGTCTAGTCTGATGAAGTGGGTTTTTTAACTTATGAATGCAGCAGTTCTGTGTCAGACTTGTTGATCCTGTCCTGGAGCCTTACTTCAAGCCCCCTTGATTATGTGACAACCCTAGCTGACATTCATGAGCAGCTGGAGTTTGCTAGCCAGGAGGAGAAAGCGCCATTGGATCTTGAGCAGTCATTTGTTTTTAGGAGACTAGGTGAGAGGAAGCTTGTGGTCTGCATGACAGTTTGCTGTTACTGTACATGAGAAGCTTGTATGCAGCATGGTTAAGGCGCGAGAAAAGGGACAGACGTCTGAATGATGGCTCATCAACCTATTGCAGTGGCAGGAAACTGGAATGTCTGGACTCTGCCATGGTACCTAGCTTTGCACCCACCTGCCCTCTGATGCTTGTTCCTGTCACAGCTCGACAATGGATCCAAGTTCCAGCATTCCTGGTTCTGCACCTGTTAGCAGCAGAGTCTCAAATGACATTGATAGATTCAGTAAAACTGGCAGGTTGGGGCATCTTTTCCCAGATATGCTTCTTGAAGTTTAGTCATTCTCAAACAGATTCTGGTGCAAGAAGTTGAAGGATGCATTGGGCACCAATTTTTGGATCACGCTATGATGATGATCCTTTTGAAAACTAGACAACCTGAATGAAGACAACAAAACACAAAACCACTTATAACTATGACTATTCCTTCATCATGTAAAGATGATCTTGTTCTATATATAATACAAAGAGCTTTTGCACCTTGGACGTTGTTTCTTTCTTTGCTCCTCAAGGTTGGGTCTCCTTTCTTATTGTTTGCTGATATGTTGTCAGCACTAAAGTCTCAATTGCTGAATTATTTGGTCATCTGTCAATTTCATTTCTTGATTTTACTTAGGTGGACTTTTATCATAAGCATGGAGAGAATTGTCAATTCTTGTACGATAAGGAGAGTGCCCTAGGATTTGAAATGGAACTCAACATTAATTGAAGTTCATGGAATTTAACTTGAATTCATTCAATTCATGAGAATTGGTTAGGATTGAATTCAATCAAATTATTAAAAAGCACACATGAATTTGACTTTTCATATCCTGAAAGGTGAGTTAGTGAAAGGAGTGGCTTCTGGTTGAGACCTCTGATAAATTGTTGCAATCTTAGGCCCCTTGTTTTGAGAATGCCTGGGTCACCCTGTGGCCTTAACCTACACCAAAAAGACTATGACAAGACAACCACAAAAGCCTAATTTCTTGAAATGTAGCAGTTAAATATTAGTACCTATTGCTTGCAGTTACCCAAACCGTCAGCATATATAAACTGTAGATAGTAGATACCTAGATAGATAGAAAGATAGACACAACATGCAAGGAAATAGAATTTGTCGAATTAGGAATGTGTATTTCTTCTATGGAAAAAACCAAGGACCCCAGTGCTAAGTACTATGCAACAGCTGTTGTACAAATGGGTATTGTGAGGTATATACTCCATGATTGCATACAAGATGCACTGCAAGGCCTATGCACACTTTACAGGCTTGTCTACCTACTGGGTATCAAGCTAGAATGTCTAATTCTTCTTTAGCAGCCAACTACTTTCACCGCTGGTTAGAATTACTCATCCATACTGAAGTTGGAAGTCCCCAAAATCCAAAATCGCAGTATGCTAATTACTCAATGTTTCTAGTACCAATATGAACAGTGGGTCCCTCTGACAAAGACATCTAGCGCACCCTTCAGAGCCTGCTGAACTACAAGTGCACAATCTTTCCTGAAGAAGCACAAATGGGATGAAGCGTGTGGCCATGACATTCAACTACAGTGTCATTTAGGAAGAAACCATCACAATCCACACACATCAAACACCAGGAAATGGAAAAGAAGAAGAAGAAGAAGAAGAAGAAGGAGAGAGGGCTCATCTGGCAGCTGCCCTAGCACTCAAGGATGTATGGTAATTTGTGCTACGTTGCTTCCGATATGATGTGTAAACATCATCATATTGAGTGACCTCATTGGGATCTGCCACTGCTCCTAAACCAAGGCGGCCTGTGCTAGCAGCACCAGGTCTATGCTCTAGACTCCCATCGGGTAGTGTCCCTGTCTCTGGATCAGTTTGCATATGGCCTGGTGGTGGAATCCGGGCACCTCCCTCCCTCCCAAGGCCACCACCTTCCTCATCGTTGTCTTCATCATTTGCAATAGAATCTGAAGCTGTCACTTGACCCTCCAAAGGATCCACTTCACCTATCTCTTTATAGAATTTCGCAACCCTCTCCAAGATATAGGAACCTGACAATGTAGATGGTGGGATCGCTGTGGGGATGTCCAGGGGACTGAGTGCTGAGTATGGGACACCACTTCCAATTTGCATCTTGCGCACCATACCAGGGATCAAACCAGGAGGGAAGAGGGGATATGGGGAGTGTTCAGCTACTGTGCGTGTGACTGTGGGGAGCTGGGCAAGGGGTGGAGTGGCTGTTGGTAGTGCCGGAGCTGGTATAGGGGCAAGAAATGGAGGCCCTGCAAGTGAGGGGTAAAGTGATGGTAAAGAGTTTGCTAAAAATTGCTGAGCAGGATTTGATGGGTTGAATGGAACTCCAGAACTGAAGAATGGAGGAGCTCCTGCAAATGAAGGCTGAGATTGTTCTATTTGCTGCTGCGGGTCTACAATTGGCTGTGGTGCTCGCTCTGGCTGCCACTGGCTCCCATACTGAAACAGGCCTACATGGCACAATTCAAGCAGATGAGGACAACACACACTCCAGAACCTGCATCTTTTGCTCAACCCTAGCTTTCGATTACTAGATTCTGCTGATCTTTGGAGAGAGAGCTTCCATGACCAGCTTTTCATACCTAAGAGAAATTCAAATACAAATGCCATACTTACCTGCAGGTGGGGGCTTAAGAGATGGAGGCTCTGGGGGTGGGGGCCCTGCCACCATCTCACCTTCCAGTGTATTGATTGTATCAGTGTCAAAAACCTCTTTAGCACCCCAAAAATGCAAAATCTTCTGTAACCGGTCCTGATTCACCTCTGCATTCTGTGGGTTGTGGTAAATGGCAGCCAACATGGAACCCAAAACAGGCCTGAAGGCAAGAGCCTCCTGATCCAGGTCCTTGGGATTGCTTCTGTGCTGTAGGCTGCACCAAACAATTAAAAGGGAGGAAAAACATCACACAAGGATGACATTACTACTGTCAGCAGTTAACTTGAAACAAAAAGCTCTTCAGTGCAGTTCTCACATCAAAGACCACCTGTGCAACATGTTGGAAAGAATGCCAGGCAGGGAAAAAAAATATACTGTTTTAAGGAGGAGATCAGCACAGTTTGTGTGTCTAGAACGAATGAAGTCCTCAATGTTTGTCATCATCAATGACACGAATTTCTGGAATGTTGCATCTGAAAAAGGAAAATGTGGCAAAACCTGTTGAAGAGGATGTCATTGGCAAGATAAATGACGTGAAGTTGCCGTTCAACATCATCAGTTGCAAGTACTCTGTCCTTCAGTGCCTCTGCCAACATAGGTCCAAAAGCTGCTCTCTGCATGAACCACAGTTTTGCCCCTTTGATTGATTCTTTAGTGCCTGTGAGATTATCCATCACACCTTTGAGCTCCAGTGCAATCTCTGGAGGCAATGATCCAGGTGGACCTGTAAAAGGCACAAAATTGACATTCCCATAACCCTCATGCTGGAATTGGTCATAGAATGGTTGAGGGTGATGCTGAGGATCAAAATATGGTGGAGGGAAAGCACCCGTATGTCCAGCAGCAGCAGCCAATGGTGCACTCATTGATGGCTTCATTGCCACTGGCCCAAGTGAGGAATTCAAGGAATGATCCAGGGGGGGTGGTGCATGGGGGGCCTGATTCAGGGGTGCATTTCCTGCTGGATTTAGAGTTGCTAAAGCTGGGTTCAGCGTTGGAACCAGTGGCGGCGGAGGGTTTAAGTGGTTGATTGTAAGCCAAAGCTTGTGTCGATAATACTCATGCCCCTCCGCCCCAAACAAAAATGCATATGCTGGATTCTCCTTCTGCTTGTCCTTCATCAGTGCTTCAAACTGGGGACCATTTTTCACAGCATATTCCACAAGCTTCTCTATTCTTTTCTGTAGATCAGAATCTGGAGGTGGCTGAACAGGAGCAGGAGGGGGATCCCACGGGTTGAAAAACCCTAACCCTACACCTAATCCTACTGCTCCTGGAACTTGAGGTTGAAGAGACTGAGGGGGGACCCCAGGAGTTGATCTTGCAGGAGCTCCAAATGGTGGGTATGGACCACCATGGTAAGGAAATGAAGGAGCTGGAGGAGGGGGGGGAGGAGGAGCGTACTGCTGCTGTGGTCCTGCTGTGCCTCCACTACTAACTTGCTGCCCTCCTTGCTGTTGTTGTTGTTGTTGTTGCTGCTGCTGCTGCTGCTGCAGATAGGAATGCCCATATCCTTGGCCCGGCTCCATTCTGCCACAGAATCCCTAAACCCTAAAAGAAGAAAACGCTTCTTGCTCAAAACTCACTCGCAAGAGAATGGAGAAAACAGACAGTCCTCTGCAAGTTTCTTGACTACTTCAATGCAAAAGTCTTTCCTTACTGAGCCTTCCACAATCCAAAACACAAAAAGATTCAGTCAGAGAGAGAGAAAGTCAAGGAACAGATGCCAGGGCCAGAGAAAAAGCCCACCCAGAGCAAGGACAAGAATTCTTGGGTGTTGTCGATTTTGGTTCGGTTTTCTTCAGGTTTTCAGATTCGGCCCGGTTTAGGTCTGGATAGTTTCTGGGAAATCGTCGTCTTCCATCGGCTTCGCAAGCGCAGGTGTTCTTGAGACTTCTTCGGTTGCCTCGTGAGCTGTTTTAGGGTTTGGAGACTCTCTTTTAGGGTTTCGCGTCAGTCTCGAAACCCTAAGAGTCTCAAGCTTTGTGACAGATACTTACAGCAAATCATAGTTGGTATCTAGCTAGCAACGACAAATGCAATGGTTCTTCGCTTTCCCAAACGATTCAGAAATGAAGGAAAGATCCCATAACCCCTCTGCTCCAGCTCCTCCTGGGTCATGTCCTTGATCGATTGTCTTCCACCTCTTGTGTACCCAAAAGCGTTGCACAACTGAACAACTCTGCAAATCCTTGGAACAGTGGGTTTGCTGCTCTCAGGGCTTGTTACTGCACAGATTGAGCTTTCTCTCGATACCAGATATGGAGTTCTTTGGTACGCCCATTGCACAGCCGCTTTTGTTTTTCCAGTAGCCCTAATCTGTCCGCTAATCTTTTCCCATGTGTTTGCAAGAAGATGAGGGAATGTTTTCTTTTTGTGATCATCTGTTGTTGTTGTGGTAGGTATTGAAGTGCCTGCTGGGAAACCTGTAACATGTTCACCTGGCCAGGGAATGTACCTGCACATCTCTCAGGTTCTTTTGTTTTGGCTTTGCTTCCCATTCTTGGATTAGGTTTTTGCCATGATTGTTGTGAATTGGGGTTTGTGTTATTCCTTCTGCAGCAGCCAGCAGTAGTGAGACAGAATGCTTCAGGTCATGTATGTGGCTTACATCCCACCACTGGCAATGCTACTTCTTCTAAGAGACTGGTTTTCTGCATGGATATTATGTTTTCTTGAATTGCCCTCTTGCTACTGCTGCTATCACAATGTGTGTTGCTGCATGATCTTGCATGTGTTGTGCACCCTGCCTGATCTTGCTCCTGCTGCACTTTGCATGATATTGATGATGCTGGGAAGCAGAGGTTTTGAGGTCGTTGTTTTGCTTGGTCTTGTAAGATATCACATATGTTGTTGTTTCTGCTGTTTTTGTTTGCTCATGTGTGCCATTACTTCAGGCTGCTCTTGATGAGATCAAGAATGCGGATGATTCTACAGCTGAGAAATTGAATAAGCGAGTTGTCATACGAGCACAAGTTGGTGACGAGAAGGAAATTGTGCTGGGGACATTGTCATATGGCCGGTGTGACCAAATGCCTCTTGATCTTGTCTTTGGCAGAGACTTCAAAATCTCACACAACAGCCCTGACTGCAGCATTTATGTTTGTGGATACCGAACCCAAGCTCCTGATGGAGAATATCCTTCCATGCTTTCATAACCTTTAAGTTCTTGGCCATAAAACTGGTTGCTGGTGTGCCTGCTTATTGTTGTTCTCCTGCTGCTTCCAGAAATGCAGCAGAAATTTAGTATGAAAAATTTGTAAGATGGTTTGCCCAGAAATTTTTGCAGACTATTCTTTACTCGTCTACACCCCACAGCCAGAAGCTGATGAAGTCAGTGGGTTTTTAGGGCTTTAGGGTTTAGTCATGGCAGCTTGACACTACTATGTTTTTGCAAAGGTGATAGTTTAATGCTTTGTGAGCAACTCTCATGAAGATTTGAACTGCATTCCTTGTCATGTTATCTTCAAAGTCTTTTTATGGAGATATCTATGCAATCTCACAGATATGCAGCTGCCTGCTTGCACCTGGAACAGGAAGTAGCTTGAGAGTGGGGGGCACATTGTGGAATCCCACTTGAGATTGGTTTAGGGTTTGGGGTTCAAGCTATCAGTGGAATCATATTTTTTGTTTGCTGTGCCTCCTTGACTTCATCTGCTTATTGGATGGAGCACGCTATATTGCTCAGATGAAGAAGGTATACATTCAACTCTCATTGCCAACTTGTGCTGGAAGGGCTATACTAGGTATCTAGACAGACGGACGTTGTTTGTTATCAAGTATACATGCTCTTCTTTAGTAGATTCATGCTGTGCATTGTAGCTGTTGATTTTCCCAACCCTGTGCTTCATGACACCATAAGTGGGTTTTTCCTTGTGTCAATACCAATGTGGATACTGTAATGAATCTGATATGTCAGATGGTGATGCTGATACAGATGAGGATCGTCATTATCTTGATGCCTCATTGGCGGAGGGTAAGTGCTTGCTGCATCCCATCCTCAAGGTTCCTTTGTCTCAAAACCAAGTTATTTTCCATGCAGGCATAGCTATTTGGTTGTTTTGAGTACTGTCCATAACAGCAAAGATTTCAGTTACAATCATGTAGTTGCAGTTGTGGGACCCAATTGTTTGTTGGATGTCAGATGTAACCAAGGATGAAGCCAAACCCAAGAGTCTGCCTCCTGCAACAGTAGCAGTTTCTGGCAAGTCAAATGGTGATGCTGCAGGTATCTGTCTATCTGCTTACTCCAGGGTTTTTGCTGTGCTTCATTTCTTATGCTTATGGTTCAAAATTCAGAACTTTGCATTTCCGCAGGTTTAGGGTTTAGGGTTTCTTCTACCTATTAGAATGGGGATGTACTTGCAAATTCTGAAGCTGAGTTTCTTTTCCCCTGCTGATACTGACAGTTTGTGATTTCAGAAGGAAAGACTGTGAAGACAGCAAAGCCTGGAAAACTGGCAGATCCTCTTGCAGTAGCAAAAGCTGCAAAACTTGCAGGGACAGCATTGGGAGCAACTGCAATCAAAGCTGTGGATGCTGTCCAGAAACATGGGAATGGTGATGAGGATGATCAGGTGAGACCCATTACTCAGTCAATTTAGGGGCACAGGTGACTTTTGCTTTGCAATGAATCCTTCACTCCACCATCCCCACATAACTAACCCAGGGGAAATTTCTGATACTCAATAGGTAAGTTGACAACTGTGTCCTGAATTTAGTGTGCTCCGAGGAGGGTGTCTGTCTCCCTGATGTAATGACAGCTGCAGAAGTGTTGTGACCTAATCCAAAGTTTTGAATTGACAGGACATGGCAGATGATGATGATGATGATGATGAGGATGTGGCCAATGAAGCTAACAAATCTGATGAGAAAGATTTGAAGATTGAGGCATCCAAGGTAATCTGTTGGAGACATTTCTGGGTTTGAAAGAGCAAAAGTAAGTGTTTGTTAGATCTAACAAGTTGGGGCTTGTACTCTCACAGAGAACCTTGCCATGTTCTTCGCATCTATTTTGATCAGGAAATCCACTGGCTCTTATTTGTATAATTTTCAGAGATTTCTTTGAAGTCAGGTTCACTTGCGGACCTTGGAATTGTGATTACAGGCAGGGAAGAAGAGACCTGCAGTGGACTCTCCAAAGGTTGTTTCCTCAGAGAAAAAAGCGAAAGTGGATGCTGCTGAAAAGCTAGGTATGACGGCCACTGTCCAAGATCATGCTAGCTTTGTTTTACTACAGTGTACTGAATGCAGTTGGTCTTCCACTACCCAATGGGTCTTCCTTTTACATTACCGAAGCAGGATCCCATAGCCTCCATCCTGTGCTACACGGGTGTAGCCTTTGTTGGGAATGAAGAGTTTCTTTTGAGGACTGAAGGCTTACAGGAAGCAGCTCTGGCAGCTTTTGTGATGCTTCTTTGAATTGGTGTGCATAATTCCTGAAACCTTAAAAGCAACGATGAATTGGTAGCAGGGAACAAGGCAGCTGCAGAATACTGGCAAAGCTTGATTGCCGCTGGTAGCAAAGGTACTGTCCGAGACGGAAGTGACAATGTAGTTATGGAAACAAATGATTTTCTTTCTTGCTCTCTGTAACTGGCTGGCTGGTTCATGTCCAGGTTCAAGCATACAGTCTTCCTGGGTCATCATGCTTGTTGCTGAATTTCCTGCTTGTGCCTTAATGTGGGTATATTGTAGGAAAATCTCCCACTTTGGATAAGAAAGGAAACATCCCATCTGGAAACACTCCATCAACAAAGGTAAAGTCCCTTCCACCTTGTGAGCTCACTTTTATGAAGAATAATAGTAAGGTGGGGTGCTGAAAGATGTATTGAAAGATGTGCTGAATGTGGCATTATGTGAGCACAATTGACAACTATTGTGGGTCTCTTATCCTGAGGGATATTTGCAATTTGACTTATGTCACAATAGTGCCCAATGGCAACTTGAAGTTGTTTAGGAGTCTAGGGCTGCTGTAGTCCAAGCTGATCAGTTGCTCAGATGAGGCTTGATGAATATAGTGTCGTCATCCACCTCTGGTTGGCAGGCCCCCAAAGGAACCCCTGGTGTAATACCAACCACACCAACATCAGGGAAGAAATCGGGTGATTATAAGTGCAGTGATTGTGACAAGTGAGCATCTCCTCTTTCCAACCCTCTGGATGCCCAAAGTGAAGTTGCAACTCATGTATTTGCTGTATATGCATGTGCATGTGTGTGTATATGCCTGGTATACACATGCCTACTATGTGGGAGTCTGCAGTCTGAAAATGAGAAAGACATGGTATGCCTGGTCAGTTAGTAGGGTTTAGGGCTTCTATCTCTGCTCTCTGTTAGGCTGGACTGTGGCAGGTCCTTCACTGCTGGGTGCTGTGATGATTACTATATCTCGTTAATCTGAGCCTTGCTGGCTTGAGGACAAAAGTACCATTCATTCATATCTGAGCACCTTGTTCTCCAATAGCTTCATTCTAGCCTTTTGGGCTTTAGAGTTCTGCCTTAGCATGTTGGGAAGAAGACAGTGTCTTGTTAATGTAAGTCTCAGAGACTAAAACAGAAAGCCCATTGATCTGATTCTTCATAATCTTTACAACTTCTAACTGGTATCCTTGAGTTTCTGGGTCCTTTGATGGTGAAATTTATGTAGTGTCAGCTAGTTGCGCATGCAAGCAATCAACTCTTTGAGGAGGTTTATCAGCTTAGCTTTTAATTGTTGTGGGTTATTGAGGGGATTTATGATGGAGATCTGAAAAGGGGCAGTTTTCATGATTTCAACTGTGTGGAGCTTTTGACACAATATGTTGTTATAGATGCAGTGTGCCTTGATGAAAGGAGTACCAGGCAGCCTGTGATAATTATGACATGGTTTGTTTTCTACTTGCTGATGGAGGAGTTGGTTTGTCTGCAGGGGTTTCACTTCAGAGTCTGGACTGACTATGCACAAGGCAGCCAAACATCCTGTAAAGTAAGGCCTAGTGTAAACATAGATGTTATGATGCAGTAAAGCAAATTGGATGAGCGACATTTCTATGTTGTTTGTTCCGGCTGATGAGGACTTTAGATCTGAGTGGTAATACACCTTTTCTGAGCAAAGCTATGTTGCCCTCCCAGGCACATTCTGATTAGATCTGTTTCAATACAAGGTCTACAGAAGATGGTGGGAAGGAAAGAGTAAATGTGAGACCTAGATGTGCCAGTTTGTTAGGGTAAATGTATGAGTGTCAGATCACTGGGAAAGGAATTATTTTTGTTTTGTTTTCTTGGCTCACTTGGTTTGATCTGTTGCTGTGAATTTGACCAAATGTGCAGCACAGGATGCACTGAGTGATCACAAGTGAGCCAATCTGCTTTTTTTCCTACATTATAAAGAATCAGTGCAATGTGAAGCAATTCCTTACTGTCCAGTTCCATATTGAACCATCTGCCCTTCTCCAAACTAGGTTTGAGTATTTTTTTTAAATGACTTTTGGTAATGTGTTAGAGTAACTCCACCGGTGCACTGTACAGCAAATTGTTTATGAAGAAATGTCAAAACTTGCTGGTTGGACTCAGCAAAATGGTTTTGGCCCAGCATTTTTGCACAGGGTGGTGAGGCTGGCAAAAGGAACAGCAAAGCCTAGCACCTCCTGTAGATTGGCTAGATGGTTTGATTGGTTCAGATGGGTTGCTATTAGGAGCCTCCCACCTTTTGCAGTCCCAGTTTCACTTGTATGGGCGACAATGGGGAAGTAAGTAACTATATCTTGGATGTGAGAAATACTGTTGCAGGGCCACATATTGAGCATCCCAGTTTCACTTGTATGGGTGACGATGGGGAAGTAAGTAACTATATCTTGGATGTGAGAAATACTGTTGCAGGGCCACGTATTGAGCATTGTCCAGGCTGCTCTTACACGGGTATGTCATATTGGTTGCAGCAAAAGCTGTTGCCGTTTGAATCCTCATCATTGTGTTGTACAGAGTAGCTATAATGCATATTTGTGAATTTGGTAAATATTGCGAAAGCCATGGATGTTCCCAACATGGTTAGTCAAGATGCACACTAATACTTGTCTGTTGGTGGTTAACTGTTTGAGATGGTGAACAAGACTATTATCACTTCACATCCTCACAAACTCTTTGAACAAGACTATTACTTTATATCTCCCGGAAAAAACTATTTGAATGGTGCTATTGTTTGCTATTTATGTAAATGCTTGAACATGAGATTAAAGTGGTTGAAGTGTTTCCTTTCTATCATAAAGCACTCGAGAAATTTTATAATGTATTTGGAGTGTGCTTGATATCCATGAACATCCTTTGGGGAAAAGAGGAGGGATCTTGCACATACTCAACAAGAGTGTGAGGAGAATTATGTGTAAGATACTTTCCACCCTCACGGAGAAGGTTTAAGAATCTTCCCCTTTTTACATTTTTAGTTTTGCCTAAGCTTGTAATTTGCATTTTCCCACTTATATTTATTAAGTTATTGTAAAGTAAATGAGAAATGTTTATTTTGATTTTTATCCAAATTAAGTGTTGGTCATTTGCATTTACCCCGATTGAATATTTTTTGAACTTTATGTATGGTTATTAAAACTAAAAATTTGAAAGCTTATTTACTTTAATTTGGATGATGGTTGATGTGTTTTTTTAATAAAAATTGCTCTTATTTGAGTAATATGTTAAGATTGGCATCCTCACACCACGTCGGGTTTTGTGCTTGCAATGATTTTCATCTTGGTGACGTTTCCATTATTAACATGCACTTCTCCATCTTCAAGCCTTTATATAACTTCCCATTCTTGGATGGCTTACCTTTGGTTGATGGCCTTCCTTGGTCAACTAATGGGCTTAACAATTGTAAATCCTAATTTATTGCCTCCAATACATTTTATTGCATAATGTATCATAGTACATCAATTCTAATACACATGGACTATGGGTCAAAAAAATTTAATGGTGAACAAGAATTAATATACCTTTATGTTTAATATACCTTCAGTTATCCTAAATGCAAATGTGTTATTCATGCCAAACCTTCTAGTTACAACTATATTAAATTTGATCAAATATGATGAATTTTTTTATAAATTTAATGTGGGATCGAATAAGTGTTCAAGGTTTTTATAATTCTATCATTGAGAGTTCAAGTTGAAATTCATTAATTGTTTTTTTTGGGTTTGGATGAAAATTTTGCATACAAATGGTTGGTGGAATTGTTCCTATTTTGATCTTCTTTTGTGATTCCTAATTTTGAAGTTGGGTAAAAGGGTGGGATAGGTAGCATGCACACAAGGAGATGATGTCAATGAACAAGGTGCTTATTAATGTTTCTTGCTTAACAAGGAAAATGCATGCATGGTTCAAAAGGCGAATAAAGTAGAACATGAATGTTGACTACATGTATTCATCCATTTAATGGAGGTGTGCGAAAGGTTGAAAGCAACATGAGGGAATCGATGAACTATTGAAGATTGACAAAAGAGAGAACATAATGATCTTTTGTGTTTTTTATTGGGCATTACATTGGTCAAGTGAAAAATGAAAGAGGGTTGCTCAAGAGGATTTAGAGTTGTCATTAATAATTTCATATGATTATTTTCACCTTATTCCTTGCATTGTGAATGTTTGAAGCATGACATTTTGATGATTATTATACACATTTCAATCATATTTTGGGATGTTATTCTTTGGTGCTTTCTAGTTTAGTTGCAAGGACCAATATGTTATTTGAATGTGATTTTCATGTGTTGCATTGTATTCAATTTCTTTTTCCACATGTCATTGGCTCATTGGTTATAGGTCTTAAGTGTTCGATTTCTTCCTTGTTACACCCAAAACAAGATGTTACCTTAACCTAAGGTTAGTTTCGTCATTAAATAATATTCAAAATAGTCAAATGAAATTTCGTGAAAATATGACATTGACATGTTGAAAATTATCATAATTATCATAAGCTACACTCCGAATAGTTTCACTACTTATAGAACAATGTTATAGTAGATGATGGAAAAATATATAATTTCAAAATTATAAAACGAATTCATTTTTTGAAAAAAAAAAAAATCATTTGTTTTGTCAATGTGGAAACTAACTGTAGGCTACGGTATTGAAATTTTTGTTGAAAGCCTATAAAGCTTAATTTGTAAAAAGAAGTTTTTAGAAAGGATCCAAAGGTGATCTTTAGAGATTGCTAAAAAGTGAATTAAAATTTGGAGGATAAGCATTATGATAGTAACCTTTCCAAGATAGTGTAAGTTTTTGCTACATGGAAGTGATTAGAACAAACATCATTCGTCTTTTCATCTTTGCTTCCTTTGTCAAGCTAAACTACACCCTACATTTAATACACTCTTTTCATGCAACACTTCAACATTTTTCATATCCCAAATAAATAAAAATTAAAAACATCCCTTCATCATTCACAAACAAGCATAAAAAGCTTAATAAGAAGAGAGAAAAATGAAAGAGATGAAATGAAAAAAAAGAAAAAAAGGAAAAAAATACAAGGTTGGTTTTGAAGGGTTTACTTTGATCTTAGAACATGGATTTCATCAAAACAACAATATTTTATTACAAGCAACATCAGCCCCAAGAGTTGCAAATTGACCTCCAAGTTGATAAGTATCCTAATGTAAATCCCTTGGGGCGGATTTAAGTATTACACCAATAGGAATGCTAGATTTCAATTCAACTTTGGCCTTGACTCCTAGTGTAAAATGGGCCTTAATTAACTCTCAACTTTTCCCCCTTCCAAACTCACTACCCATTTCCCACAACTAGCTTTTATTATTACATTCGTAATTGATAGTTAAGATCTTGACCAACAATACCTTAGCCTTTAACACCTAATTTGTAGCAATTCAACTTGGATTCCAATTTTTTCATCTTGTAATTCCACTTCCTCTTTAGATTGGTGACTTGATTAACAAGCATTTTTCCTTTGGGTTAATGACTCTACCGTTTATGGTAGGTTCGAATCTTAACCCCTAAGAGCTTAAGCCCATTTTTAGAATCGTTTTATCCCTATTTGATGAACCTTAGTTAGAAATTTGGTTTTCCAATCTACTCATTGTCCATGAAGTGAATCACGAATCCAACTAATACATTCAAAGTTTACAAACTCATGATTCTTTTATTTTAAAAAATTTAGTCAAAATCAAAATAAAGGATGATGAGATAGCAAAGCTATAAGATTGAGCTCATACAAGACCAAGCAAATGTGGCCCAATGTCGCACTTAAAGCTTCAATGACCCTAAAATAATAATAATAATTAATTAATTAAAAAATGGATTTAATGCATGCATTTTAATATGGCACTCACAATGACTAAGTTAGTTACTAACCAAATTTTTTTTAAAGCTAAAGTCTGATTTAGGGATTGAATTAAAACTTATTTAAGCTAAAGTGTGATTTAGGGATTAAATTAAAATTTTCCCTTACGGGAACTAGAAATTTTCATATAGATGGATGCATTTCTATGGAACATATCCATCCATCCATCGTATGGGGACATAGTACCACTCGAGATGTTACTCACACCTTGGATCAAGTTTGAGCCCCAAAAAAAAAAAATTATGCCCAAAATCTTAAACCCTAAACCCTAATCAAAATGTGTGATCTCTTCCCTACGGGCAGAGAGCCAAAATAAAGTTTGGCAGGGTTTTCATCCATGTTGCCTCTCTCTCTTTCATCCATGTTGGCAGCCACTGATTGGGTGGATTGCAGCCAATACACATTGCTCAATACGTATTTTGTAATGTACGCGTAGCGATACGTCTTCGTATGTACGTGGGATGGGGTCCATGAAGGGCCCCCCTGGTCTGCTCGTTCTGTGGCGTTTGTGTGCAAACGGGCCGATTTGCGTTCAGGAGGGGAAGGAGAGAGAAAAGGGTGTGGAGTGTGTGTTGTGGAATTTTTTTTTTAAGAGAAGGAAAGGAAGGTTGGTCGAGAGTTGGAGAGAAAGAAATTGCAGCCGTAGAAGAGATGGAGAAGATGTTCGGGCCAGCTTATACAGGGGACCCCGGGGTCCCTCACTCCGATAAGGGCGCCTTCAGCTCCATCTTCTGGGGCTCAGTCGTCTTCTCTGCCTACTCTATCGTCTGCCCTTACTACTGGGAGCAGTGCAACAACACGTTCAAGTAAATCTATGTCGTCGAATTCTTCTTTTGCCTTGTTTTCCCCCCACCCCCTTTTATACTAAATTCTCCCCCACCCAACCTTCTCTCCGGTTTGCATTTTTTAAAAAATTCTGCAGAAGAAATTTTTTTACCCCGTTTCACTCGTCCATCCCTGTCTCTCACATTTCTTTTCCTTTCTTTGGCTTGAGTGAATCGTGGAAATTTTGCTCTGACGATGCTGTTTAGGGTTTAAGGTTTAGGGTTTAGGATTGTTTTCGAAGCTCTTACAATCGTCCTTTTTACCTTTACCTTTTCAATTTTTTTCCTTCTCCCCCTTCATTAGAATGCTTTAGTATGAGATTTGTGTTCAAGCTTTGTGCAGTAGTATTCTCTTGCCATGGGAGTCATGGATAGGGGTAGGGTTTATGGCCTTGGTATGTTTCCTGTAGGGCAGAAGTGCGAATTTCCTTTCTCATGTAATATTATCACATGTAGCTAGCTATGAGGCAAATGCAGTCCTTCAGATCTAAGAGATTTGTGTTCAAGCTCTGGGGAGTAATATTCTCTTGCCATGGGTGTCATGGCTAGGGTTAGGGTTTATGGCCTTGGTATGTTTCCTGTGTGGGAGAAGTGCGAATTTCGTTTCTCTTGTAATCTTATCACACGTAGCAATGAGGCAGAAGCAGTCTTTCAGCCATCTTTGAAATTGCTTAGTGCAATATCTCAAGTCTGTTGAAGAAAATTCAAGAAGAATATCTCAGGGATTTATCTGATGTAATGAAGTGGAGATGATTGCAAATATCCTTTGCTAACAGTGAGCTTCACTCATTACCATTTCTTGCACCCTCTTGGGTTTTGGGGGCTGAATTTTATTTGGGTATTTCTGTGAATTTGGTTTATGTGATTTCTGGATTACTTGAGAACTAGTTACAATTTTTCTTGAGAATCAGATTTTAGGGTTCTGTATCTAGACATGTGCTGTATAGTGAGAATTTGTTCTTGTTTAAGTTGCAGTTGCAGGCTTTGTTTATTAGTGTTGACTACTGGTTCAAATCCCAACTAGTGGGAACTACTTCTACCTGTTGGGATCTCTTTCAGTTTTGACTTCACCTGTGACAAATGCCTTTGGTAGTGGTTGTGTTTCATCTGTGGACATGCCGACTTCAAAAAATATTGCAGTGCAGGGTTCTTTTGTTCTGGTTGTTTTGGCTGTTTTCAGGGTTTTCATAGTGGTTTTTAGCTTCCACTTTTGTTTCAAAACATGAGGAAAAGTCTATATGCAGAGATCTAGTGGAATTTTCTATCAGTTCTTCTCTCTTGGGGGTGACAGAAAAGATAAGGATTTGGTCACTTTTGGCTTCCTGAAATTTATTTGTATCTTGTGGATTTATGTGGCATTGTCAAGGTTCGGACTCCAAGTCCAAAACAAGGGGGAGGGGTCTTGATGCTTCTCATTTTAGTTTTCAATATGTGACTAGTTCTTTCTTTTTCTGTTTGGCTTCACAAAGTATTGCATCTAAGGGCATCATATGAATCTTGCAGCTGGCATGACCATGCAATGGTATGTGAGAATCATCAACTGAAACGAGCCAGGAAGCAAGGGAAACCATATGAATTCAAGGTCCATCTCCTTCCTCTATGCCTACTTTGTCTTTGGGTGGAAAGTTTGGGATATGTCTTGCTCTAAGCTAGCTCTAAACTCAGGGTCTGGAACTTTCTGAGGGAAGACATGGTGTATGCTTGCAACAGTGGAACAAGTTCATGAACAAGGAGCAGCGTGAAGCATACTACCACAACTGGCGGGACTACTTCCCTTAGACAAACTTTTCCCAGTCCAAGTCCCTTGCTGTCAAATACAGGAACATGAAAATCTCCATTGCACCCACCTTTTGATCAATGCTGAAATACTAGTCTCCTATGTTTACATGTTTTCACTGTGTTAGATCCCAATCAATTAATCTAGACTAGAGAATCTCAAGGTTCACCTCACTGGTTCTCTTCATGTAAAAGAAGCAACTTCAGTTCATGTTCAAGAGGTCAGTCTTCTTTTTTTGTGGTCCCATAGGTTGATGACTTGGTATATGAACCCTTCTCATACCCATTTAGCTGAACTGTCACATTAGCACAGGGCTACAACCCTCTTGTAAAGTGGTTCCATCTTAGGAGAGGTGTGGTATTTTTACTGCATCATTTAGTGACCAAGGGGACTATGTAAATCAAATTCATTTTTGACCTTCTTTGTCTATACCATCTTTTCATTGTTTTTCAGAGACCCCAATCTCCCACCAAAACAATCAACATTCTATGTTTGATGCCATAAACACTAGTAGAGGATCAACTAGGGGGGCTGGGTGGACTTGCAATGAACAAATAATTGTAAACACTTGGCTTGTAATCCTCAGATGAGCAGGATGTCAAACAAATCCTGCAAGTTAAAATTCAAAGAAATTGGGCTGCTCAGTTCTTTACCAAGAATGACAACCTCTTATTAAAAAATAAATAGCAAAACAAGTTATGCCCGGGTGAACCAGCACCTAGACTCATACCTTGAGCTTCTTGAGTAAAACCACTTGGAGCAGGTCCAGTCACAGCTCCTCATTGGCTCTCTTGACTGTCTACCACTGTTTATTATCACATTCAACATAGAGTTAGAGTTAATTGTTTTTCCCCAGTTACACCCACAAACATATAAAATGAGAGATTACAGTAGCACTAACGCAGCCTGGTTAGGCACTAACTAATTACTTTTCGGAATTGCACATACTTTCTTGAAAAATACATACTTTGTCATGCCAAAAATCTGAGTGAAGCTCTCAAGCACAATAGCTTCATTATTTAGTATAATGTCAAATTGTAAATTGCAGGAGAGTTGCCATAAAAGCACGCAAAGAGTACACTTGATGACTTTCTCATCAAGGCTACAACATGGTTACAATGAACTGGAAAAAGCTGCCTTGTCTTCAAATGCAAACACGTAAGTATCAGTCTTGGTTTTTTTTCATTTTTGTACTGTAGCAAAATACTGGCGAGCGTCCTCAGACGTGTTGAGTAAGATTTCACATTAACTGGCGACACTTTTGTGCAGGTATTAATAAAAACTATAGCCAGTAGACAGAGACTAGTGGCGACACGCCCCCCAAAAAAAAGGGGCAAAATTTGGCGAATTATTTTTGAGAAAAAGTGGAATTTTCGCCAGAAATTTCGATGCAGTGTGGCCTCTTGGGGATTTTCGCCAATAAATAGAGACTAATAAGTATTGCTGTGTGTCAGATCTGCCCATTTACTGAAGTCCAGAAGCTTCTTGTCACCTATAATGCCTTTCTACTGCAAAAAGGCGGGTCTGTTGAATGTTCCTAAACAAGGCACACTGTCAATTAATCTGTTGGGAGATCTGGTACCCACACAGTTATGGTCATAATTGGTCTCTGACAACAAAAACAGAGAAACTGCAAAAACAATAAGTCGCTGATGTTGTACTTATCCGTCGCCTGAGAGATTCGAACTCTCGCGGGGAAACCCCATGTACTTAGCAGGCACACGCCTTAACCACTCGGCCAAAGCGACTTTGATGACACAGGTGTTGAAATAAAGAGTTATAAACTGAAAAATTCAAAACAACGTGTCGTCATTACTCAGTTCATCTATACCATACTGACCTTTTCAGGTTTGGCATCTCGTGCCTAATAATTATTTTATTTCGAAATTTTGATTTCGGCACAAAAATTATATATATATATGTTCAAAAATTTAAATTAAAAAATATGAACATGTTCTTCATCACCAATGTTCTACACAAATGTTTTGGATCACAGCACAAATTTTCATCCTAGAATCTCCCCTGCAAGAAATATGGCACTAACCAGTGGCATTACCATCAAACATTGAAAAGTATATGATTTTGCAGTTTCTCTTATATAATAAAATATCAATCTGGCTATGGTTCTATCTGAGCCATTCTTGGCAACAGAAGGACTAATTGAAAGTGCCTTAACAGGTGCAATCCACCTGCCATGGATTGGCAACCATCCTGTGAACTGTCCCTTTGCATCTCTCCTTGACATACATTGGTAAGTCTTTTTTACAGATTCTCTCCTTGACCTCTCTAAATTGGCTACAAGTAGAATAGCGATATTAAATCAAGGCCTCCTGAATCTGCATTGTGAATATTTGAGCCCTGGATTTTCAAAACTATCCTTCCCTCTCTCCTCTCTCTCCTCTCCCCCACCACCGAAATTTCACAACCTTGCTGTCCATAATGCCATAATATTTACTCAGAAAAGCAGATAACACCAGATAGGTTGTGTACCCTTATGGCTCACTCCTCAATAATTTCTCATGTAATCAAATATTCCTGACTCAAGCCCAATTTTCTCATTTCTTGGGTGTGTTGCAAACTCTCCTGGGTCACCAAATTGTTCCTCATCGTAACAGACTGACAGATCGTTTCTCACCCATTTCATTTGAAATGAAAGAATTGGCTCTATTGGCCTGCATTTCAGGGGCTATTATCCATTAACCCAATTAAATTGACTCCCTCTTATGACTCAGTGTCTCAAAGCAAAACTACATTGAAGCCGCAGTCCCTCTATCTGCATCTACAAATTTGCATTCAATTGTTCATTGGGCAGGTGTAATGCATCATAGTGACCAAAACCATGGTAAAGTACCCGAACTGGTTTCTTGCCCTTGCTATATTCTTGCCCATATTCTGCAATGGCAATTACACCTCCTCCTTTGCTTCGCTCTTCAGCCATGTACACAGTGATGGGCATCCTGCATCCACCATCAGGTTTTAACATTTTGGACACACAACATGCCTTCTTTTGCATAGAATTACAGAACCTTTTCTTCTGCATCTCTTATAATGTGGTAAGAACAGGGAGGGTGCAAGAGATAAATCTGAAAAGTAATATCCCATCCAAGGTCAGAATCATACTCAAGGACATGCGAGAGCATAAGGAGCTCAGGTTCACCACCCCAGACATGTGGTTGGCGCATTCTCTTCACATATTTGTCAAAGTCTCCCTCGATGAACCTACAAACACATTGCCACATTGCCAATTTAGAATAATATTCAGCAAAAACAGTTCATACATGGGACACAAGCAACTCTATCCAATGTCTAGAACATCCAATCAAAATCTTGGTGGTTCCTTGTAATAGTGACTGGTAAGAGCTCCAGACCCACCACTCTGTTGAATCTCGGCGTTTAATAAGCTCATCAACAACTTTGTTGCGTAATTCATCTGCAAGCTCACGTTGCCTGGTTTCATTGGGAGCCTGCTGCCCACTACTGACACATGATCCATGTGCCACAGCTCGGAACAGACACCTTCCATCTCCTGGTATACCTGCTCCCCCATCCATCATAATACCAAAACCTCATTTAGTGCTGAACTCAGGACACATTTAATCATATCTAGGATGATATCTATCCACTCTAAGGCAAAAGTCTGTGAATGTACAAACTCCAACAGTACACTCTAATCATTCTATGGAAGCCATCGCAAAACAGAAGCAGTCTTACCAATGACAGAATAGTCAGAGTAGACTTTCTTTCCATGGCCTGGTTGGGGCCCCTGCTGTCCATCCTCTGGCAAAGCTGGAGGGATTGTTTGCCTCTCAGCCAAGGCCTCAGTGAGGACAGGCACACTGCCACCAACAAGAGGTATAGAAGCACCAGCTGCCGCAGAAAAACAGGCACAGACACCAAAGAGTAGCCAGGCTGAATGTCTGCCATGAAGCCAGCGGGCTGGTCGGACATCCCATGCAACATTCCATGACCCTTCACGTAATCCCACAGCCATAGCAAATCTCCCATTCAAGCCACCAAGCCTTGGCAGGCTGACAGTTTCAATTGCAAATACACTGTGTCTCAACCGCTTATTTGATGAAGCTTTGCCCTGCAAAAGAGAAACCCTGAAATAAGCAAAACACATTGCTGAGCACGCTCCACACATTCCACAGTCAAACTAATGGAGACTGTGAAAAGTCCTCATCTGAACGATGTTTCAAAAACAAGAAAAAGTGTTGAGCTGTACACATGAACAGGAAATATATACAACTACATTTGTTGGATTAAAATCCGAACAGAAATGCTCCATTAAAATTTAAAATTTTGCTAGATTCAAAATTTACATGTCTGGAGGGTGTGACCACTCACCACAGTGGCTTCAGCGCTGCCAGAAATAATGGCTGCTGAAGCTCGATTCCCAAGCCCTGCTTCCCCAACTACTGCACACTTAGGTGGCAAGCTAGGATCCTGCTCCAAAGGCGTGAGGTGGCGGGCAGGAAGAAGTGCATGCCAAATGGTTGGACCCACACTCCCATTTCCAGCAAGCAAGCAAGAGCTTGAATGAGGATGAATTGCCTTCACAGGAGAGTACGGCAGTTGGTGCCCACAAGAGTCCATGACAGATGATGAGAATGCATTTTTTTGTGAGTATGCATTCTGCCCTGGGCTTCGTGGCCGCCTGATTGTCCACAGGAGGCTAGCAGTTGCCGCAGGGCGTGATATCAGCTTGAAGGAGTGTACATGAGAGCGGGAGGGGTGTGTAAGTGGCAGCGCCACTTTTACTGATTGAAGCTTTGAATTGTAACAGCTTGATTGTGCAAGACTCAAGTATGACAAAGATGAGGGTTTGCTAGAGACTAACAAACGGCAACTCACAGATCCAACCATGTGCCCCTGTGCTCCAGATCTTTTGAACACACATTTCTTGCCAGATATCCTATGTTGAGGACGGACAAAGAGCTGATTTGATTGCTTGTCATCACCACCTTTTGTCCATCTCTGCTTCCAAACGAAAGGCATTCAAATCTGCATAAATGAACCAAGACCACAAGGGAGCATTAGGCTCTTGCTATCATACCCTTCACTCGTCATATGACAGATTGTAAGAAAACCAGGTGTAAGTCTTCCTTGTGGCTTTTACTACTCAGGCAATAGGATTTAGAATTAAACAAAGCCTGAGGACATAATAAACACCAAATGCCAGTTGAATGTAAGATACAACCACACAAGGTAATAAACAGCTGCCCATCATGGGCAATTAGAATATTGAAGAATACCTAAGTCTAAGCCCTACAAACAAGACCAGTTAGGACATCTTTCCATTAGACTACTGTGATCGCAGATTCTGTGATCACAGTACCTTTCCACTATGTTTTTTCAACTAGCTGTGCTCACATTCATCTCATAGCTCTATTGGTCAAGCACTGACCAATTGCAGGAGCTGTCACAAGAGTTGTGAGTCAAACTGTGACTCACCGTAAAGTGACATCTGTCCTTCTTTTCATGAAAACATGTGTTCCCAGAGTTCCTAACATGAGTGATTACTATTTTCAAAGCACTTACAGCTTTCCAATGGAAAGCAACTGCCCTGCAATAAGAAACAAGGTCCTACAACGGTGGCTTTCCATTAGGCAACTGTGATCACAGCAGCCTAATGGAAAGAGACCTAACTATTGTAAAGTCTCATTCTGACTTTGCAACAAAAACCTAGCATGCCTGATGGATAGAATGGGATCCCTGCACAATGTTTCACATATGTGATAAACTATCAGGATTGACTACTGCTACTGAGTTATTCTTGAACATGTGGAACACAAGATCATACTCTGTGTCCACAGGATTGCAGACAGCTCAAATCATGCCAACTCTGATCTAGAGGTCATTCATCAATCAAGGCCACTAAAACTCAACTAAACACTGACGGAGGCACTATTCCCCAAAACACTTTCATTGAATTCTACAACTTCTTAGGAGTTTGAAAGGTTGCAGCAACAATATTTGTCGGAATTCAAAAGCAATAGCCTATTTTGTTATCATGTGGAGAACGACTGGCGAGTACATGCCAGGCATGCGGAAAAATCCTGACTGGCGGAGACAGAACCCTCTGAAACCCTCAAGCTATGAGCTCTAAATGAAGTGCTCCAACAAGCTGAAGGAAAAAAGGGATAAGGCCGCAAAGGGAAAGTCCCCCTAAACCAGGAAGCGAGAGGTGGAGATGAACAGAGGCACGAAAACAAAGAGAAAAAATGAAGCTCTGAAAGCTCCCGAAAAGGCATTTCCAGAGAAGAAGACCGCGAAATCACATTCTGCAAGCAATTACTCGATTATAATGCAAGAAATCGCGTGCGAGAGGCTAAGATGTACGCTTGCCACCCTTTACCCTTAGCAGCAAGGAGGCACTTCACAGATAAAATCTCTTCAAAAATAAACAGAACAATCCTCCAAGTAGAAAAAACCAGAAAACCCCTACATACAGACAGTCAATGTTTCCTCCACGAATTCTGCAACTGCGAAAGAAGAGAAGGATCCGGCCTCTGGAAATTTTGAAGAAAGACCGAAAAAAAAAAAACGCTCCGTAACAACAAAGACTCCACAAACGCGAAACCCGCAGAAAGAAGAAACCGGAGAGCCCGTGACTCCACCACACACCAAAAATCAAGCGGAAAAAACTATTGTTCGAAACTTTCTCAAAACATCATGAAACAAAAAGGAGAAAAATCTGATTGACAGAAGCATTACCACAGGAAGAACCCGCTTGCAGATACGCTCTGGAGTTTCTTCGTTGCATAAGACCTCGGTGCGATGACAACCCAGCTTTCCGCCAACAAAAATCCCTCCTCTCTTCTTCTTCTGTGCGCTTGGGACGAAAACGATGACGCGCACATAAGAGAAACCAGAAGAGAGTACGACGAAGGGACGATGGTTCCGGCCTCGTTGCTGCCCCGGTACCACACCTATACCCAACCTCTACAATCATTTCCCGAACCTAGTCCATGAACCGTACCAGTGATCTGCCACGCCAACGAACCTAATGCACAAGCTCTCCCAGGCTCGGAAAACGCATAGGGGACGAACCTGAATTTAAGCTCAGGTTCGTTATTCTGGAGAAATCCTCTGGGGAACGGAGACAGAGGACCACCGCCGGGGTCACACTGGGCTAGCATGCCCCGGTGTTCACAAGGGTAGCCAATTGAGTATGGCCCACGAAAGTGTAGGGTCAGGCCCAATTTCCAGGGCATTACCAGAAGAAGAGCCCCATCCACTGGATGCCTATTATTACTCAGTTGTGGATGAACCTCAACTGAGTTAATATCTGGTTTCACATTGGTAACCAATTCTGTAGGAAATGAGTCTCATATTTATATGTAGATAGGTAGGAAAATAGGTAACTACTACGCAAGTAGATGGTTTATACATAGATAATGGGGGCTGATTTTACTACCCATGTACTAACAACCTGCTTGTTAGTAGGTCGGCCGGTAGAAAAACAAAAAAACCACTGAGCTAACCACCATGGTTAGCTAGGGAACTGGAACCCAACAACAGAAAACTGTTTCCCGACCACTTATCATTCATCCGTCAATGGTGCACTGGTGGGTGCAAGTTCACTCTGCCCATTCTGCTAGTACAACATTTGGTCATTTTGCATTTAATATTATAATTGAAAATATATATTTTTCTATTGGAAAACTTTGTGCATGAAAGCCCCTTGTGTCTTTTAATTGATTAATTAAGCACTCCAGGGAAATTTCCCTTTGTATTTGGACTCATCTCCCCATGCAGAAGATGCATCCATCATGCACATCATCCACTATTCAAAAAAGAGGAAGTGTCGTATGTTGGGGGAAGGGCCCACGTCCATGCACATACTCTAATTTTTGGGCCTACACCCTTGAAGCATGCGGTTATGACCCTTAAAATGAGAGAAGGCCTTGGCAAGGATATTGTGTTTAGATTCATTATAGAGTAATAGTAGCTTAAGGGATTTTTATAGGCCCCTAGGTAATAATAATAGGTCTATTTTGATACAAGGATTTTTGAAAGATGATATTTCTGAGCATGGTCTTTATGCTAGGTAAAGACCTTGGCCATGGGGTTTTACAAGAATGGGGCTTGCACTTGCCTCAGACCTTGTGAGAGCCCTTGTTTGCCTTGAGCTTTTTACCTCAAGTAGGCACTAAGTATCATGCATGGGAGGAAAAAAAGATCAAAGCAAGGTTTTTAGTCTCAGTAAAGCCCACACAACATAACTGAGGTGAAAGCCTTTTTACCCTACATGGGAAGTATAACCAGAGGTTTTCAAATGGGTATTTGAAAACTGGCCATTATGCATAAGAGTCAAATTACCCAAAAATAACCAAGTAAATTGAGAATCAAAGTTATTAATTTGGCTGGACATGTTGCAGATCTTGCTAATGGAATGTGCAAACCCTAAAAGATTCCTTTAGTTAGGGTCCCTGGACATGTTACAGATTTTTCTAATGTGGATGTCCAAAGCCCTACATGACTTTGTCGTGGGCCATTGGTAGCCTAGGGTTAATGGGAACAAGTATTGGGAATGAGTGTATAACTTGGTTTTTATATTTTTACATGTATAAGATAGTTATGAAATATAAAAAGAGCCATACTGGTCTTATTTGTTCTAGAGTAATTCATGTGTCCTAGGGCTAAACTACAAGACAAATAAATTATTTTGTCATGTCAAAAGACCAGGACCTAGTCCTTGGGACACTAGCTTCCACACCTTAGGACTTGGTGTCCTAGGACAAAATCTTTTTAAGGGCCTAGGACCATAAGGTTTGAGGGCCTAGGTATGGAATGCAAAAAGAGCTATATTGGTTTTAACCTTAAGATTGGGCCAAAGTGGCCAAGCCAAGGCCAAGATGCCAAAAAAGATGCTAACTCGAAGCCAAAATGCTCAACAATATTCTAACCCTAGGTCAAAATTTTCAACAATATTTTAATATTAAGCCAAAATGGCCAGGCCAAAACTTGATTTGGCTTGTGCTTAAACTTTCTGGCTTAGAGTCTAACACTAGGCCAAAACTCATTTATTTTGAACCCATGTTTTTCGGTCTATGATTTTAGAATAGGCTTAAGGACATTTGGCTTTGCATTTTTACAAGACATTTGGTTTAGGGTGCTCATGGGATCCAAATTGTGAAGAGTTTTACGAATGTGAGAGCATTGAGTAAAAGAATTGAAATTGTGAAAAGTTTTGTAACACTAAACCAAAATTCATTTATTTTGAACCCATGTTTTTGGGTCTATGGCTTATGGTGGTTTCAGAATAGGCCTAAGGACATTTGGTTTTGTTTTTTTTATAAAACATAAATCTTTTTTATTTGCTAAATTCAATCCCTCATGCAATGAAACTTGATGAAAGGTTATTTGTGGATCTATTAGGACCCTCTATGCTATTTGTAGGTGGGGTGAAAATTTTAACCCCTTCCATTTGAAACATCAAAGTAAATTTTTTTTCCACCAAAGGATTTGACATTTCAATGGCCATGCCTTTTATTCACCCATCACATAGATGGTTTACTTCCATGTCATTTAGTGGTGGAGGGACAAGTTTGCCACATCAAGCAAATAGTGACACACCCCAAATTCCTTGAAAAATTCATATGCAAATTCGAAGGTGAAAATAGCAGAAGGAGTTTGGGTACGCTCCCTAATTCGTAACATTTCAAGGGGTAAGAGGGGCGTGTTGGAGCTCTTAGATGGGGACTAGGACGAATTTACAAGCAAATTTTTAAGATGAGATCAACTTGTATAACCAAGAAAGAACGTGGTTAGTGCAAGTTGAATGGAAATGATGTGATAGATTTAGTAGGGACAACTTCAAGCACAAGCTTCACACGGCCTCCAACCTTTGAAAGGAAGCACCATTCCCCTCTTTATAGTATATTGTATGCCTATCTATAGGGACTACATCCAAATGTCACTTTTCCCTATGATTCCCAAGTGGGAGTCCCAAAACTAGGACTTTTGTTGTCCCAAAACTTTGGCCATTCATATTTTTCTCAAACCAATTTTGTTTTGAAAATGCAAGGTAATATTTAATAGCTTTTAAGAAAATCTTCCAATGGTGTATAACATGCCCCAATCGGATCTTATTTGACCCTTGCTTTGTAGGGATTTGTGATCAGGAGTCAAATTCCCAATTTGACTCTTGCCCCTTTTTTTATCATGACTCATGTCAATTACATCTAAATGAACAATGAGAAGGCCTTTTAAGCATCTACATTTTAAGACCTTTCTAATGATGTCTTGAGGCTCAATTTGTCATTGGTTTGCCCTTTCAACCAAAGCTCTGAACATTCACAATTTCTGCACGAGTGCAACTTTCAAAATGGGAGTGCACTTGGGCTTCATCCCTTACACTCTCCCCCATTTGTGAGAATGTGTTTCACACATAAACACACTCTCAGCCCCATGGGCCCTTGCACTTCACATTTAGTCGCGAACCCAATGTTAGGGTTACGACAACTAGGGCTTTCACTTGTGGTTATGTCCTTGAACACACTATAACTTTAGTTTGTCCATTGCCATCACATTAATAACCCGAATGGAAAAAATTTTTATCCTTGTGGTATCAAATGACATTGCTACAAAACTTGCATTCCATCTTAACAAACTTGTCTTCTGGCGTTAAATACCATGGACTCCACAAGTTCCGTGTTCCTTCCATAAAAAATAAAAAATAAAAAAAAGGTTTAAATAGTAAAATTAGGGTATTTGATAATAAAATTGGACTCCACCTTTTGGGCTACAATTGAAATTCAACACTAATTGTCATTACTAGAAATTTTGGGTTTTGCAATTGTCGTTTGCAACTAAAATTTAGTTGCAAGGGGTCAAATTTTTTTTAAAAAAACCATTTAGCACTACAAAGGCCGATTTTTAAACACCCAAAAAGTTCCTTTTATGTTGTTTTTTTGCTATTAAAGTTCAAACATAATTTGTAGAACTTCAGATCGTGCTCATATAGCATCTTAAATCGTTTAAAATGAATAAAAATAAGAAAGTTATGAGGTTTGAAAGTAGGAGGGGTCCAAAGAAAAGAAAAGAAAAACGTTTTGTAACTTGGAAAACTTATTCTTCTTGTTAATTTTTCATTATTTCTTCTTTTTTGCACTTCAAAGATGATTGTAGAATATTTTTAATAATTATGATTACTCAATGAAAATATGATTTTAACATTATTATATAGCTTAAACTAGTAATTAGCTTAAGATGTTTGTGTACTTGGAGGTTAATTTGTGTAGCCTATTTACATTAATATTTTAACATAAATAATAAAATTTAAATATATAATACCTATTGAT
>Ga0116231_10000971_pt1 | contig 55966 bp, 47 predicted proteins | sample S1TSphgellanicum_2_FD_89695 | JGI IMG/M metagenome (GOLD analysis project Ga0116231, IMG submission 89695) | Host-associated microbial communities from peat moss isolated from Minnesota, USA - S1T2_Fd - Sphagnum magellanicum MG | ecosystem: Host-associated > Plants > Peat moss > Unclassified...
CAATGACACGCTGACCCAATCTTTTGACAATCAACCTCGTACCATTGCACAATCCTATTGATTGATTGAGATTGCGCAACAAAAGGATTGGCACACCCACTTTGAGTTGCAGCTCATGATTTGCGATACCGTTGAATCGCAAAGTGTTTAGAAATTCCACCGGATACAATGAATCCATTGAAATTCTTGCAACAACACTTGCACCTTCTTTTGTTGGAGCCAATGAATTTGCGTTCAAGTACGTGTGTGATTCTTCAGATATCGATTCTAAAATTGCATTGTTGACTTCATCAACGTCAGTATTTTTGGGGGCTAGAATGTTGTGTTGCATAAGATACATGGCATCCCTAGAGTGGCACCGGTGATCCAGATAGATGGTTCAGATTAATCCTCTTAAGCTGCAATCTTCTGCTAGCAGCTTCATATGGGATGGAATCTTGATCCAATTTGGATCGATACCTTCTTCTCTTGCAATAGTGGGAAGACTACCATCTCCAACATTCAACACCCATTCGACAAACTCTCGCTGCTCTTCAGAATTGGTTGCCATGACTCGCATGTTGATATGAAGACGAAGAATTATAACATGCTGCCAAAGATGCAATCGAGGCAAGGAAGCATGACAATGTCTTCTCATCTCACCTTGGGAACGATAGGCAAGATCTGTTGAAAATCCCCACCAACGACCACGGTTTTCCCACCAAAGATTTTTCTGGTTGCATGTGCGTCATTTAATTGCATCAAATCACGCAGGGTGCGATCAACAGCTTCAAAAGTTCGGCGATGCATCATCAGTGCCTCATCCCAAATGATCATATCAGCTTTACGCACCAACTCGGCCACTTTCATCTGTTGTGTGATGTTGCAAGTTGACTTCGTCTTGTAGATCAATCGGAATCTTGAATCTTGAATGGGCGGTTCTACCGCCTGGAAGCAACAAAGACGTAATTCCTTATGAGGTAACTACAAGCACGATTTTGCTTTGCCCTTGTAGACGGGACAGAAGTGTTGTCCAAACAAATGTTTTACCGGTTCCACCACTGCCATACACAAAGAATAGTTTGCCCTCTTTGTTTATCACGGCATTCAAAACAGTTTTGTATGCGTTGCGTTGATCATCATTAAGCCTATCTTCTGCATTATCTGCATTTGTGGTCAATGAATGTCGATCATAAGCCAATTTTTCTTGGACCAATCGGTTTCCTCCATGAACTAAAGGGATGTAATTAGACTTGGGAAGCGTTGGAAAATCTTCCAAGCGGTGTCCATTGTGCATGAGAACCTGATTGATCTCATACAATGCACGATCCTTTAACGCATCCTCAGGAAGGGTAATAGTTGGATCAACACGCTCGTAGCATGTCATTGCTTCAATGTCATCGCTCAAAGACTCCCAATGTGCATCCCATAGCTGTCTGGGATTTGTGACCTCACAAAACATCAACATGTCACGCAGTTGTCATCCTTAGGCCCAAACACCGGCTTCTTCCAAGGCTTGATCCCATTCATTATCGTCTGCAATCAAACCCATCGCAATGCATGCATATTTGAATGTGTCGTGCACTCTACCATCCACTGTCCGCAAATGTTCGTAGGATGTGGCACCTTTGACGTAGTTCAGTAGCATTCGCAAATAGTAACGTTCACCCGATGTCGGGTGTGCATAATACATGCAACCAATGGCAAAGCCTCTCTTGCGCAGTGTCCATCGCTTCAACTTCCGATTCCACACCCATTGCTGAGGGAATTGATCGAACATAAGGCTTCGTGCAACTTCCGATTCTTGGTTTGAACCATTCTGTCAACATCGTTCTGGAAATGGCTGACCGTGTTGCCACTTCTTGCACATCATCGTCATCGCGAAACAACACCATTTGTTGATTGGGCAAATGGTATTGCAAACGTTCAACGGTAGGAAACCGCTCATGCATATCAAACTTAAAGATGTGCCACGCTGCTTTTGATGCAGATACATAGCGACAGTCGAGATATTTTTTAATTTCATCAGTATCGACCACATTTCCTTCGGTGGCATTGTCGCTCTAGCGCGAGATCTCAACAGTCGCATGATCATGTCCTTTATATACGTACTTGAATAGATATTTAACTGCACGAATATTGTTGCAGACCTCAACGTTGATGTGCGCATCGTATTTGGTCGATAAATAGACATTATGCAATACCACCCAACGATTGTCCAATTTAATGCCATGAACCACAACTATGTGCCCCGTATCTCTACGTCGATAAATAGGGTATCCGTTTACATCTGTCATCGTCTCGGATTGGAACTTGCATGGATATTGTTTTTTGCATTTGCCTTCTTCCATGCACAAGGCATTTGGGAACGTAGCTCCACATGGACCATGCATCATGCATCTGGCAATCGTCTCGTGGGCCAACTTGTTTGTTTCTGAATTCGGAAGTTTAACACTGATCATGCGGTCTACATCTTCGACCGTGTGTGGCTTGCAATCTTCAGTAAAGAAGATGAGAATGTGTGCATGCGGCAGCCCACGCTTTTGAAATTCAACGACATAAATTCTTGCAATCGTGCGTCCCAGAATATGCTTTTTGTGAATGTCATTGATCAATTCCTTCAATTTGATTTTGAACACTCGGGTTACCAAATCTGGTTGATCCTGAAGTTGATGTCCGAGCAGCAACGTTCTCTTGATTTCAAGCCACTAGGGATTGCAAGTGAATGTAACAAACGCATCCGGGCAGCCTGCCCATCTACAGATTGCCATGGCATCTTGATAATTCTAAACCATGTGACGTGGACCTATTGTGAAAGAAGATGGCAGAATGATCCTCTGTCCGATGGCAACAACGTTATTGTCACCTGCAGCGATGGCATCTTGAAGGCTTTGATAAATATTCGTGTGAAGTTTTTTTTTTATTCAGGCGCAGATACTTCAAATGATTTTGTTCGATAGCCGCATAAACATCCACAATGTATTGATGTCACTCGATCACCCCGAAGCAACGCAATGCCATTAGTGTCTCGATGTTGAAGTCGATAACCGTAAAATTCTGCCATTGTCACATTGCAATGCTTTCTTTGAAGTTTAGATTCTTCTGCATGGTCATCATCCAAATCTACATCAGTAACAACACCATTGAGCGGAATATTCAGATGCCATCCATCCTCACCATAAGGAAATAACAACGGATAATGTAAAGCCATGTATCCCACATGTAGTTCGGAAATGCGCTAAAATGGGCCAGTTTGCTGAGCAAGGATGACGTCACGTCTATCTACAACCTCAAAACCATCTCCTACCATCAATGCAGCGACTTCATCGGTCGTTAGCACATTGTATCAGCGGGCATCCTTTGTTCAAAAAGCAATGAGATGCAATTTCAAATCCATGGGAGCACCTTCTGTTACCATCATACCCCTTGCCATTTTGAACACTTTGACATAAGGATTGATATTGTACATCATGGTCAACAACCGATCCAACGTCGTTGGATCAAGCGAGGGCATAACGGCATGGCGGTTTTGACGTTCGTGTTTCATATCATGAATGTACAGTTGTGCAAACTGTGGCCATTGTCCTTCGGCAGGACATAGGGATCCGATTTTGTGATAAAGTTCACCTTGAATGTGAAAGGAGTACGGTCCAGGGCCTCCTGTTACCGACTCATCAACTTTGGCACCGAGCGAAGTGAATGCTAACACCGAATTATACATGCGAATCTGATCTCGATATTTGACGGCATTGCTCTCTTTGCTAGTTAAAAAAACTTCCAGCTCTTGTGGTGTTGCAGGAAGATTTGGCAACAGAACTTTGCCATTCTCGTAACACAGAGAAAATTCTGGGTTGTTGTTCCTTGATTTTGCCGATTATTCTTTGATCCACATTTTCGCGCTGTAGAATCCATAGATTGTGTCCATTTCTCCACAATCCCATCGTCCCGAGGCTGATGCATCTTCGTCTCCAAACAATTGTAATGCATCATTGCGAATAGAAGGCTATTCACGTTGCTTAGCATACCGTTCTCTCTTTAGGCGATTGCGACGTTCACGTGCACATTCTGAGGTGCCTTTATTGAATTATGCTGGAACATCAATATGTGGAACATGATTTTCCAAAGAGTCAGTTTGCTCGTCATTCCGTTGAGCTTCTAGCTGTTGTCAAAGGGCCGTCAAAGCAGCCAAAACACTACCATGTTGCGCAATGAGTGCACGCATACGTTCTTGTATGTCTTTTGAGCATCTTGGGGCGGGGGGTTTCTCCTGCACTCTTCTGTGCTAGTGTCGTGTGTGTGGACATTGTTGAAGTCTGGCTACATCAACTGAAGAATTGTGCAAGCAACGCTACTGGTGTCAAAATGTGAGGCAAAATCAATCCCTGGGGTGGCGGAGGAAATGAAAGTCCATGGCTTATTAGTTTGTATTCATTTATTTGCTCAAGGCATTGTTGATTCCTGCAAAGATCACAATACAGAAGAAGAGAAAGTGTGTGTGAGAGAGAGAGAGACAAAGATAGAGTATTTCAAAGCAGTATTGTATGGACTTATCAAAATCCATCTTCTCTCATTTGAATGTGACTAACTTACTGTGTAGTATTAACTTACTTATTTATTAAATGACAAAGAGGCACTGGATAGGTGTTGGACTATATAGTGGGTGAAGGGCATTTCCAAAAATAAGGGACCTAGAACAACACAATAGCCAAGTTTGGGCTCACATTTTGCAAATGTTCTAAACTCATGTGCTCTACCCATAGTTAAAGCATGAGGAAAGCATTATTGAGAACTTGAACATATATATCATAGTCACTGAACAAATTCAGCAAATGTTTGCCAAATAATTAATATATTTAGAATCTATTATGCAAAATTTTCTGTTTGTTTTAGCAGTTGCAATTGAGCAAAATTTTTGTCTCTAGTTCTATTTTTTGAGTCATGCCATGATTTCAAGTCTATATAGATATCTGTGTGAATCATGGCATGTTCACACAGATATCTAAAATCTCCCAATTGGGTTTTTCAAAGAGTTGCCAGACATCTGAAATCTCCCAATTGGGTTTTGTAAACAATTACCAGATATCTGAAATCTCCAATTGAGTTTTTCAAAAGAGTTACCAGATATCTAAAATATCCTAATTGGGGAGTTGCGGGATATCTAAAATCTCACAATGGGTTCTTCAAAAAGTTGCCAGATATCTAAAATCTCCCACTTGGGTATTTGAAAGAGTTGCCACATATCTAAAATCTCCCAACTGGGTTTTTCAAACAGTTGCCAGATATCTAAAATCTTGCAATTGGGTTTTTCAAAAAGTTGCCAGATATCTAAAACCTTGCAATTCGGTTTTTCAGAGACTTGCCAAATATTTGAAATCTCCCAACTGGATATTTCAAAAAGTTGCTTGATATTTAAAATCTCCCAATTGGGTTTTTCAAACAATTGCCAGATATTTAAAATTTCCCAATTGGATTTTCCATAGAATTGCCAGATATCTAAACTTTCCCCAGTTGGGTGTTTTTCAAAGAGTTTCCAGACACCTAAAATATTCAATTAGGTACTTCAAAGAGTTGCTTAAATGGAGGGTAAAAACATTGTACTCAATTGAAAGCAGGCTTGGTCAGATAATCAAAAAAGTGTTAAAAGAAAGGCAGAGCTTGCTTGCTTGGTAGCTATGAAGAAGGTCAAAGAAGTAGTTGAAAAAAAAACACATGAAAAAGAAGAAAATAAACACACGCACACACCATAGCCACAGACTGGATTTGCAAAAAGGTAGAAGGAGCTGCAGAGCTGGAAGCTTGATTGCTAGCTAAAACCATCTACTGCACTGATTTGTTCGCCCTCAAACCCTCAAAAGACGAAAAGCTTGCACCACCACTACCACCACCAGCCATAACTACTACCATGAGCCCTACAGGCCCTGTGACCCCAATCACATGTGCCATCTTTTAAACCCCTGGGAAGGAACAACAACATCTATGTCCAACTCCACCAGTATGCTCTCCACCCTTGTGCTCTGGAATTCTTGAGCTTGCTTCCAAAATTCAGACTACACAAACTGCGACATGAACCCACCCAACAACAACATAAGAAAGAACCACAAACAATTAAAACATTTATATTCTACAAATCTTCACGCCCACAACACAGAATCTTCACACTCAACCACATTACTTGAAAATTTAAGCCGGAACCGTCTGAGGAGGACGTCAAGTCACACCCTCACCAATGTCTGAGGATGCGTAGATGCGTCTGAAGATGGGAGCTACTAAGGGAGAAGTTACCAAAAGTGACGGATCCAAGCCGGAACCGTCTGAGGAGGACATCAAGTCACACCCTCGCTATATTTAGCTACTGTCCGTAGCCACTGTCCGTAGCCACTGTCTGTCCGGAGTCAGGGGAAGGAACTTTCTTCCTTTACAATATATAATAATCTTCCCTCATGAGAACCAAGATGCCATCCTTTTCATCCATGTAAATAGCGAATACCAAATTTTCATCCAAGTGGCCAAGGGTTACAAAGTCATTGGACCAATGAGAGCCTAGGGTGGTACTTTGTGGTAACTGGTAGGTCATTAATGAAATGAGGTCAAAGACTAGGGGTTGTAACTTGCCACCTGAGAGCCAATTAGAGCGTCAAGATTTTCATGAGGGATGATTATGGATGGATGAAATACTCGGCTTGCCAAGCTTGTTTTTTCATTTCACAACCTTGAGGACATTCCCATTTGTTACTTCAAGTCACTTTTACTAGGCATAATTTCCCACTCTTCCTTGGACCTTGGGTTTTGCCCTAGGTTCCCCAACATTACACCTTAATTGGAGCATGAAATGACTATGGGAACTACATGGGAACAACAAGAGATTGCCATGGGACCATCAAAGAGAAAATGTCATTGGAACATGGGAATGTGAAAACAAAACATGTCCCAACCATTTTCTAACACATAATCTTCTAGTTTGGAAGATTATATTACATATTAATGCATGAAACAACTATTGTAGTACCTTCTTTCATTCAACATGTAGGTGTTATAGAATTTTTTTTTTAAAAAAAATCAATTTCAATAATAAAATGGTAATTTTTTGGAATTTTTGGCTTGATTTTATGTCGTGCTAAAAATATTTAGCAATGATGATCGATCATTGCATTTATTGTCCATGAAAACATCTCATTTAAAAAGAGGTATCATAATACATGGGCTAGTTTACATTAATTATTTTTTTGGTGATTTTTTTGAATTCTTTCATAAATATTGAGTACATGAATCAAAGTTTTTTTTCCTTATTTTTTTTTATGTTTTCATTCAATGGATTTTGTTTATTGGTTGTGCCTTTAGTGGGAGAGACTATGGAATGGTGGCTACTTCTTTTAGTTCATTTGACACGTTGTTCAAGTTCCAATTCATTAATTCAAAACACAAATTATTAAAATTCAGTGTTTATATGAAAAATGTATGAAACAAAATTTTAGTGCCCAAATTTAACTTAGGACATTGTTATGGGTAGTAATATGAATCATATGAATTGATTTTTTTTTGGTTTTGGTGGTGAATGAATAAAGTGAAGTGATTTTGTCAAGACATTAGTTAAATTATGTAAACAAAATGGGAAACAAGTTCATTATTTTATTTTTTTGAGGACCCCTAAAATTTACAAGAACATTTAGTTGTGTACATTTCGTAATTCACATGTACTAAACATGCAAAAATTTAGTTTAATGTTGTTGTGACATTGAAAATTTGTTAGTAGTGTGTATAAATCAACAATGTTTAAAATGAGCAATTGACAAAAGACACTCTTCACATAGGCCAATTCATTTAACACTCACTCGACCCATTTGATATAGTCATCCTTACCATGCTACTCACCTATGAAATAAATAGCCTTTTGAATGATCTTCTCTTTGATTATCTGGTTGTGTCAATCTCCACTTTCGAATCTATGCACAATTTTTTGTTAAAAACAATTTGAAAAAATGAAAAAGGATCTATTTTGCATTTTTTTGTCCAATTTAAAAAGTTTATCAAACAAAGGAAAGGACCATGGTTTTCTCAACAATTGATTTGTATTAACTTTTTTCAATAGCAACAAGAGGTAAATCCAAGGGTTGAATGCAAATAATTTCCAAACATTTTATTTTAGTGTGAAAAAAAATCTTGTTTATTTGTTGTCATATCTATTACTAACCATATATAATTTTATTTTGTACATTGTTAATATTACACCATAATTACTTTTTTTTGGTCGAGGCTTTGTAGATATGAAAAATCAAACTCAAAAACCTACCTTGTAGCCAAACCTACATTTTGACCAAAGCAACTCATGTTCACATGGAATTGGTTAAGCCTATCCATGTTCACATAAAGGTGGTCAAACCCATCTGCATTCACATGTAGATAGCCAAAACTAAAATCAAATCTAAAATCTTATCAAATCAAAAATTAGTTTTTTTTTTTTGCTTTCATAGTTCATTAAAAAACAAGGGCCAAAATAAAAACCATGTTGTGATCAATTTTGTTCTTTTTTCCTTTCAAAAATTCACTCAAAATTGGAATTGGAAGATAAAAGTATGGTTAATTGATTCACTTTTGATAGTTTGAAGACTCCACATTCTACACTAGCTAAAATTCTTATAGTTGTAATAACTATCAAACTATAAATATTATCAATTTCCAAACGCATTCCTTTGATCAAAAGTAACAGTAAACCACCTTTTAAATATCACAAAACATGTAATTGGTCCAAACATTCATGTGAAAGTTTGAATATTTCAATGTGAAATGGACTATAAACAATAAAATATGACAAAAATCATGGCATGGGAGAAATTTTAATTCCTGATTTTTTATATTAAATTTGTTTCAATGCATCTTATTCTTGAATTCCTCATTTGATTGTGGGGTATTTTCAATTTTTATTTTGACATTACTATGACATATTTTTTGAGTTCAAATTTTTCATTATATTTTCATGACAAATGCAGTGTCATCATTTCAAAAATCCATTATGAATCCATTCCATTTTTATCATTCATCCATCTTTTTAAATATTATTTTCATTAAAATCCATTGCATCATGGATAATTAAAAATTTGATAATGTTAATGTTGAATATCATTTTACATTTTAAGTTCATCTATAATCTTTAAAAACTTTGATTATGATAATCCAAATAATAGTCCCTTTAACTATGCTTTCACCTTAAAACTTACTACTATGATTTATTTTGATTTTGTTCCTTTGAAAAATCAAACCAATATGGAAAAAAAACTAAAACTTATCATTATGATTTTTCTTTCTTTGTTTTTTATACGAACCAAACTAAAATTGGAACTAATATGACATAGTATCACAATTGGATTTTGAACTTACTATTGAGATTTCACCTTTTGAGGTAAACAAATAGACAATATCCATATTCATTGTGTGCTCACTCTATGCAAAACACCATTTTGTAGGTAATGATAGATTTGATTATTTTTTAAAAAAATTCTTTGCTTTGTGGGCATAATTTAATGCATAGATTAAATCATTTCCATGCAAAGCTTTTAGTTAGTTTTATAAGAAATATATTTTGTGCATGGTAAATGAAAATATTCTTGTAACAATGCATCGAAATTTTAAAAAACATAAAGATGTCTCAACATTTTTTCTATTGTGACCCCCAAGATAGGGAAATTCTATAGGAAAGTAGAATTTTGTTATGTTGTGGGATGTCCAAATTTCAAACATGGGTATTACAAGTTACTTTCAAAGATGTAATAATAGTTTCAATTTTTTTTGTTATTCTTAGAACCTAGGCAATTATGTTCTAAAAGCCACATGTGCATTTAGAATGCCCAACCATCTTCAACATAATACCTTGACAATATATGCAATTTTCCAACCAATTATGATGAAACTATTTAACAATAGGAAAGTTGTTAAACTCTAAACCCTAATAGCCAAAGTCCAAACAAGGTAGGGTTATTAACAACCCTAACTCAAAATTATAAAGTTGTCAAAAACCTGAAACCCTGGGACTCTTTCAAGGGTCATTTCCCCCTTACAAGACTCTATTTTTAATAAAAAAGGATGACATTTAATCATAGACTATGTTCAATTTTTCAAATTTTAAACTTGTGTTGGATGATTATTTGATTTTCTTATGTCAACTTTCATTTCAAAAATTGTAATTATCATAGACTACACTTTCAATAATTTCACTACTCATATCACAATATTATAATAGATGATGAAAATAATAATAATTTCAAAAAAAAATTTTTTTTTTTTTTTTTTGAAAATAAATATTTATTCGTTTTGTCAATGTGGAAATTGACCCTAGGCTACGATATGCAACATTGTTTAGAAGACTAAAACATGTTACCTCATCAATTACACCTAATTATTGATGGACAAGAAAGCCAAGAAAGAAAATTAGGTGTATTACTTAATCAATAATCAATGTCATGTTTTTATGTGTTTGAATACAAAGGCTATAGTCAACCCCTTGTCCTCACTTCCTTGATGGAAGCCAACTAGTTTGTGGATAGTTACACCATCAAGAAAGCAAAATTCTTCAAGGATCGTGGCAAAATGTTGACCCTTGGGACTAGTCCTTCTAACTTTTAAATTAATTCATTTAAATTTTTTTTCACACATAAATTCATTTCCATTTCATTTGTTTCATTATAGGACATGTAAAGTTGATCATGGACATCCTACACATCCCCTGCATGAAAATCAAAGAAGAATTCAAAATGTAAACAACCACATGCCTAATCCATGAAGCCATGTTCAACACCCTTGCATTGTACCAAATGGCCTACTTCCTTGTTGATTTCAAGATCATTGATGTCATGATATGGTTTAATTTTCACATGAACTTTATAACATGTTCATTTCATATCTTGTTGGACCTTTTCACAAGACATAAGTTTTTTTTCTCTTTGGCTACATTATGCATTCCATTTGAGTATTTCCTTTATAAGGTTATGGGAGGATTCTAGCATGTAATCATGTTTGGAGTGATGTTGGTTGATTTGCAATAAATGTTCCATGGTTGGTTCTCCTTCATATTCACTTTAATTATCTTTTTTCAGTTCAAAAAATTGAAAAGTGAAATTTGATTCTTCAAATGCTATAAATGTATATTTATTATCTTTGATTTTACATCTTTTGTATTTTTTCACAACCCCATATTTTAGCACATTCACCTTCATTAAAAAAAGAATGTAACACATAAGTATAGGTGTTAGTTGAGTCATTAATGCCCAAAAAGATTTTTTCATGAACTTTTTTGATAATTTTTCCCACATTCTTTTGGTTGCATGAACATGAATTAATATATCAAATACTTGAAGTTTTGATAGGTTTGGTTTATGGAGAATTAATAGTTTTAAAAATGTTCTAAGACCTAGAGGTTTGGTAGGTCTTGTGACTCCTAAAATTTCAAAAGCTCATAACTTCATCAATTAATGTTCAAATTCAACATTTTAAAAGTCTGTCTTGTAGCTTTTGAAAAGGGCTTTCCAACACCATATCAAGCTTCTCAATCATTCATATGTCAACTCATTCAAATTGTTAGAAAAGAAACATCATTTTTGAATAATTATTTTTGAATGCTTATTTTTGAATTTGTGATTAATTGACCTTCCAATTTCCTTTTCCCAAGCTTTTTACTAAGTTCCTTAATGGTCTCATTTATTTGATTTCCTTGTTTACTAACCTTCCTAATTGTCCCCAATTTCTTCTCAAGTTTAGTTGATTTTTGCATTAACCCAATTGAAGTATTTATGTTCATAACATTTGAAGCTGGTAAAGTTTAATTATAGATATAGTATTCTTTCCCTTGGCAAATACAACTTTTTGATTTATCCTTCCAACTAATTTGACTTGACATTCTTCATTGATTAGTTTGAATTCTAATTCCTCAAAGGGGGTTGGGTAAGCAAGTTCTTTGTTAGTAAGAGTTTTAACCTTAAATATGGTATTTTAAAAGGAAAATTGGATTCAAGAAAACAACTTCACTCTCCTACTATAGCAAAAGAAATTTCCAGCAATTGATTTAATATATTTCCTTAACTTCTTTTGAGGGAGTTGTCAATAATTCTATAGCTTTCTTCTTTTTGCTTTGAGAAAAGCTTTCTTAAAAGCAAGAGCTTCTTTTAACCCACTTTCTCCTTTGTACTTCTCTTTTACTTAATGCCAAGAATCATGTAGATTAGGAAAGTCTATATGATGAAAGGCATGACAGCATAGTTGATTTGTAAGTTTATAACATTTGTAAAGCACTCAAACAAACTTCCTAGTGTATTTGGAGGGCACCTCATATTTGTGTGAATGGGAGGCATAGGATTCTTCCCACTATTAAGGAGTATGCCTAAGAACCCTCCCTCCCTTACACCTTGTGATCAACCTATGTTTAGGTTCATGATAACCTTCACCTCATGCTTTTACAATAGGCAAAGCCCACAAGTGAGGGCACATTCCCAAAACACGGTTCATGATAAATTCCCCTCACTTCACAATCGGCAAAGCTGACAGGTGAGGGACATTTGAATTCACAACATGTGGTGCTAGATTTTACTACTTCCTCATCCTTGCCATTTTGGGAATGCCCATTGAGGTTTGGGTCATGAGTCATGACTTATACAGAGCTAGTACATAACGATCATGATACCCAACATATGTAACAAATGCAAAGACATGGAACTTGAGAATTGGGACTTCCATCTGGATCCAACGACAACAACAAGACTTCCTCAAGGGTTCCCCCTACCTCTGCTAAATGATTGTTGCAATAGACTCAAACTGGACAAAAGAAATTGGATTTGTAGTGGTGGCTAATTACCTTATCATTTGCTGGTGACTTCATCAGCTTCCAACAGCAGTTCTCTCTTTTGTGCTCCTTTCCCAACTTTTGGATCACCCTGCAACCCACCAAGGATCAAACTCCAGAACTGATTCATCAGATCCTCCACATGCTGAATCTAATACATACACTTCTTTAGAGTGCTAGATAATCATACCACCAGAGACTAAAAAAGGGTGAGAGATACAATGAATTGTAGAGATGCATGCAATTGGTTCCTGCAAAATCCTGTTGGCTGCAAGACCAAAAACATGAAATCTAGGAACTCCACTTCCAACAACATTCCATGTCCAGCCTCACAAGAAGACTTGACACCCATGTGCTGCTTTGTTGTCATACTCCCTGTCTCCAGAATCTCCCTCAGCCCATATATTCTCAATCAAGAGTAGTAATTGCATATCCGTCCGATCATAGTAGATGCACCAGCAGAAGAAACTGCAGCTCCTGGTTCCTTCAGTGAACTTCAGGATAAGCTGTACTGAATGCTGGGAACATACCTGTCTGATATTCTGTATGTAATCAGGTAAGTGGTTTTCCTATAACGTCCAGCAAAATTTGCTTTAGCCTCCATTATTGGTGATGTAGACCCAAGTCAAGTAGAACTCCTGCAAGTCATGATGACACGGTATGGTATACACTATACACATATCCCCCCCTAGTACTGCTGCTTGGACACCTGCTTGAGCCTCCCAGGTCCTGTATCAGATATGACATGCAATCCATTCACAGGAGCCTGTGTCTTGAACCTCCAACCCACTTCTACAGACTTCTATCCATCGATACTGTTGATCACTCTCAGATGAACAACTGATGAGGAAGCATTACTGGCTTTGCAGAGAGGTGTGAGTTGCATATTGGACATCGTCCTTTACTCCTCCACCAGTATTCTGCACAAGGGAAACATACACTTGCATGGCCACATGGGTGCAAACATGCTCGTATTCGAGTAGTCCATCCAAGCATGCACACTGAACACTGGGAGCTGGGCATATTCTCCTTGGCTTCTTCCAACTTTTGGAGTAGTAACCTCTGCTTTTCCTTCTCCTGCAATATGTTCAGACCACCTCTTGGTGAGCATGCTATCCCAGAACTCAAATATCCAGAGGAAAATGATCAGAATGAGGGATAAGTGGTAGGATGTAGAGAAGATGTGAAAGTCACACATGGTTGCCAAGGTGGGAAAGGGACAAACTAGAATGTGTGAAATACCTCCTTCAGAAGGCCAATAGCTGTGCGTAAGTACTTTGATAGTGATTCATCTATGGGTTTCTTTCCCTCCTCCACACATGCCAACACCCTGGCTTTCTTGTACAAAACCTCCTTCACAATGTTCTCCCTGTCTGTTTGACAGTCTTCAAAGAACTGCATGAACAATGTCATGGCCATTCAAACCTGGATTATATTGAGGCTTGCAAATGGTTTGGTTCACATAGCTTTGTATGTAATTCATTCACATCAGCAGCAGATACCTGAATATGCTTGTGCAAACAAAACTCACGCAAAAACCTGACAATCTACTCAAATCTACTCAAGATGATGAGTGGTACCTGCATCTTTTCTCTATGGTGTTTGTCGTTAAGCTCAGAGAAGAGTATCTTTTGTTGCATGCTCAGTTTAATAAGCTTCTTATCAATCTGCAAGTGAGAAATGCTCTCACAATTTAAGGTCTTCAGGGTCTTCAACTCAAGCTCCTCCATCATTTTCAGTCTGCACAAAAAATAGCCAAGCCACATCAACATGATAGGCAGACTTTACACTAAAAGTAGGAAGGCAGGAAGAACTGAATCCAGTATGATGATCAATTGCATCTCCAAAGTAAAAAACCAATGAACCCAGAAATTGGAGAAAGGAAGGACTACTCAAGGACACCTTGCAACTGAGTGGTCCCCTTGTACACCAGTCTGCAAAGCTTGAATCAGTTCTGCTTGATGCATGCTCTCCCAACCAATATCACTGCGCGTCACTGGAAGCCTGTACTCCAGGAATTTGTGCAGCCTTTTGTTGCATTTCTCAATAAAAACAAACTTTTCCTGTTCCCGTAATTTGTCCTTCTGAAATAAACATGGCTCAATAGAAGTGTAAGGAAAAGAGCACAATTCAACATTTTTCAACCTACCAACAGTGGGTGGCATAGAAAACCCCTGAACTTCCTAATGGTTTCATTAGTATGCAGCATAGAGCCACAATGTGTGCAGTTTTTGCAGTCACCTAGTGTGCAAAAGGGTTAACATGAGCAGCTAGAGGTGAAAATATACGATTTTTTCTGACTATGAACTCTAATAGTATATGAAGTGTTAAGTAACACCTATAGTAGAGAAGAAAAAAACAGGACCTCCAGTTTATTAAGGGAGTCTAGAGTCTACATACATCTGAATCACACATATTGAGGGTGTAACCATTGACAGACCCTCCAGTGTCTGCCTTCTTAAGATCCTCCATCAATCTTCCTTTCCCATTTTTCATAATGTCAAACTCATGCTCTCCATCCTGCAATGAGCAAGCTGGCATGAAGATGTGCAATTTGGTAGAGAATGTTGAAGAAGTGGACTGAACAGGTCCAAATATGAATGTCTGAAGTGCCAGAGACTCAGGAGCAACTGACTTACCTTATGTGATGTATCATCCACACACTTGGAGTGCTGAACAAGGTCCGTGAATCCTTCCATGATAGTCATCATGGGCAATGATGCAGAATGCTTCCAGTAGAGCTCAAACACCCTGCCAATCACACAATCGCCACAAACTGAGCAGGAAAGGTTGAAATGTGATGGATAATGAATGGCTGAATGGCTGCTGTCCATTCTAGATCAACCAAATCAAGTGAAATAAGACAATTGGATGGAGAAAAGCTCAAATCCAAAAGTCTTGGCATCTCAGTTAACTATCTAATGATCAATGAAGCTACAAATGCAAAGGGGTCACCATCCCTCAGAAATCCATCTTTGTGTACACATTTAAAACATGTCATTGAACTCAAGACCATTCACATGTAAGCTTTGAACCTACTACCGACCACAATGACCTTCAATCTCTGAATATACATACCTGTGTCCCATCACTCCTTTTTCGTCAATTACAGCAAGCTTCTTTATCAAGGACAGTATCTTCAATTCTTCACCAACAGGTATACCCTGTTTTGAACACTAATAGCAAAGTTAACCCAAATAAACAACACTAGATTGTCAAAGTCTCAAGCCCACAAGATGTTGTAATAAAATGGAATCTTGCTGAAGAAGTACCTGAAGTTTGCCCAACCACTCCCCAAAAGCAAGAATTTGTGGATTGGGAATCAAGCACATTGGGGTGTCTAGAAGACAACCAAGCACATCAACTCTGAGCTGCAACCAAAAATTCACAACAATATGTAAGCACATGAGCTCATAACTTGCACAGTTTCATTCATTATACAATGGCATAAATCTGACTCCCACTTGTTGATTGGGTCTCCTTGCATTACCATCTCAAATGCAGCACTTGCTGTCTCAGCATCCCAAAGAGCAGCTATGTGCTCCTGTAAGAGCTTTCTCTCCTTGATGAACATCCTGAAAAGCTTGCCAACCTGCTTACATACAAAAGAAAAGAAATCCTGAGAAGGACCTATTGTCCAATAGTCCAGAATGAGATCAAGTGACAGACACACTCATTGTACTATGTCCAACCAAATCTGATAGAAACAAGGAACTACCTAGAGTTATCAAATTTGCTTTCTCTAGATTGTGAACTGTCTTTGGCTCATTTAGACACCTGTTATGCAGTGGGCAACAAAAGTTCAACAGCAAGTGAGCAATAACAACCCAATTACAAAATGCAGCAAAACATTCAGGGGGAAGAGATGATTGCCTCCTGTACATGCTCCATACTGACAACAGCACCCATCGTTTGAATAATGCCAGATATTATCTCCTTGTCTTGGTCCAACAACTGAAATAAAGACCTCTTTGCCCCCCTGAAAGCAAAGCACAGTTAGAAAAAGGAAACAGTTAGCTGTGATCAAGTCTTGTATTTTCAGCTTGCTCAACAAAGCTCTTCTGGCAGATTTCGTCTTCTCATAATCAGGATCTATTCTAAAAATGTGTCCTTTGCATAGATGCTGTAGTTCAGGAGAATCGGAAGAGCCTGGAACAATAGGACAATACCTCACAGCTGGTGCTGGAGCGCCCTGCTCCAGATGCTTGGTGAAATGATCTACTCCTTTGTGCCAAAACGATGGTGTGAGTAACATCGATTTCAACAACTTCATGTGGATTCTCTCAAACGATTTCTTCAGCGCAGCTTCTTCAGTCTGACAGGGAACGTTCCATGATTTGAAGGCGCCTGCTCCTCTTTCGCTGTACATCTCGTGGTACTTGTTCTCATCATCGACAAAGACGGCCAATGCCTTCATGATCTCTAGCAAACAGACTGCATCCAGCGGCGGCCCGTTCGGATTGGGCAACTGCGACAAGATCGCGGCTCCCAGTTCACGGAGACCGACCAGAGCTTGGAAAATGCATACGTGAACATCTTCGCTCCATGCTGCAACGAGATTGCTATTCAAGCATTTGTCCATTGCAATTGAAAGACCAGGGCAACATAGCTTTGTTATTTGCGCTTTTTGTTTCTCATCTGGTGCTTTGGATTTGAGAATCGCTGCAGCTGCAGATAGCACATGACCAAATGAACTCGGAAACAAGACTTGCTCCAATCCTGCCTCGCAAAATCGCAAAGTTGCAGAAAGATCTCCGTCCCACAGCACCGGCACGATTTGCTCATGAAGATCGGCGTCATAATCCAGTATCGCCAGTTCATTCTCGACAATCTTTTGAAAAGTCGCATCCATCTTCTGTCTCTCCCACATATGCACGCGCGAAGTTAGGAGAAAGGTACTTACAACGGGCAAGAAGAGCGAGCGCTGGTTTGTGTGTGTGTGTGTGTGTGTGTGTGTGCAGCAGAATCACAACTGCACTACTGTGTGCATGAGAGCTGCTATCTCTGCGTTTGCTACCAAAGAACGAAATGTTTCTTGGCCGCTATTGCACAGAGTATTCCGAAACAAACGATGATATAATGCGAGGAGGATCCAAGATCTCGCAATCTCGGAGATCGTCAGAATCATCTTCAAAGAAAGAAAATGATGACGAATACGAACGGGAAGCTTGCTATTCTACTCATTCAAGCTCTGGATTCCCCAGAACAATCGCACAGATCATTATCATTACCATCTTGCTGCGGCAATATGATCGAAGATTGTCGGCCTCGCAATTTTTCAGGATAATCTTCAGAGAAAGAAAATGATGATCATCTTGCTGCGGAAATATGATCGAAGATCGTCAGTCTCGCAATCATGTAAGAGTAATCGACAGAGAAAAGAAAATGAGGAAGAATACGAACGGGAAGCGCTATTCTACTAGTTCAAGCTCTGAATTCTCCAGAACAATCACAGAGATCATCGTCATCATCTTGCTACAGCAAAATGATCGCAGATCGTCAGTCTCGCAATCTTCTTTGTCAGAGTAATCTTCAGAGAAAGAAAACGAGTAAGGATATGAACGGGAAGCTCGCTATTCTACTTTGAATTCTCCAAAACAATCGCACAGATGATCATAAGCATCATCCTGCTGCGGCAATATGATCGAAGATCGTCAGTCTCGCAATCTTGTCAGAGAAAGAAGATGAGGAAGAATATGAACTGGAAGCGCAATTCTACAAATTCAAGCTCTGGATTTCCCCAGAACAATCGCACAGATCATTATCATCACCATCTTGCTGCGGCAATATATGATCGAAGATCGACAGTCTCGCAATCTTGTTGCTGAAGAAACCAGTAACGTCGTCGTCACCTAGGACATGAATCTACTGTGAGCAATTCATACCTCAAGCTGATCCTGCGAGGAATGTTCGCTCTCTTCCCCAAAAAAATTCCACTTTACAAATTCCTTGTCACGATTCCTCCTTCTTCCAGTAATTAGCGGCGGTCGCCTTTGTGCTGTTCAACGGGAAGAAGAAGATGAAGAAGAAACGCCAACGGTTGTTAAAGGAAAAACACAAACAAATATGACAGCGGCAAAGGTTGCAAGAGAGAATTCATATCTGAAGACAGGCAAATTATGTTTTCTTGTCCAGAATCCAGACTTTCTTGCTGCGAGAGAGAGAGAGAGAGAGAGAGAGAGAGAGAGAGAGAACGCTATGTTTTCATGTTCATTTCTTGCTCTGAGAGAGAGAGAAGGTCTGCGCACATGCACACAATTTCGTCCGCTCAGCAACAAAAAGTGGCCCTGACAGTCGTTCTTTCGCTCCACTCAGAGGCCGAAGTGCAAGCCGGCTTGCACATCCGCTCAGCCCGTCCGCTCAGCTTCTTCTTGCCAAACTGCCCTATTCAAAAATTGCTGCAGCCCACCGATCCTTTAAGAAAAAAATTTGTGTCCTTCCTTAAACACAGTTCTTCCTTAAACACAATTCTTCTTCTTTTCTCATCATGTCTCAATCACCTCCAAAGGATTTTTCTTACATGGGTCTTCTTCTCCATTCTCCTTCACAAGGGTCTCACGCTACAGTGCTTGCATTACGTGCAAATGCATATGCCATAGCTCAACCAAGTCTATCTTAGCGAAGTAGGAGAGATGTGAGGGCAGTTCAATGGTCAAATGATGTTTTGTCAACCTTGTTGGATTTGTATGAGGAGAAATATTTGGCATTTGGTTGTGAGTCTTTTCAAGTCAAGGATTAGGAAGACATTTGGAAAAAGCTTGTGACACATATTCCTGCAAAAAGTGCGAGGATAGCAACTTAATGTTGTGACAAATGGGACAAGATGAAGAAAAAATATTTTCAAGAAAAGACAGCAAAAGGTGTTATAGGTTCTGCAAGTACTTCACGGGTTTGGTTCAATAGGATGAACCAAATTCAGGAAGGCATAGCAAAGGCAGATGGCACACCTAATGGACTTGAGCAAGGTTATGTTCATGCTGGATCTTCTCAAGCACTGAACATTGAAGAAACTTTACCAGATGATGATACTGGGAGTGCTCCTCCACAATCTCCTCCATCCACTATTCTTGCATTTGGCACTTATGTCAATACATCTAGTATGGGCACTCAAGGTAATGTTGCAATTGAATTGCCTCATACATATGCAACAAATTTACCTGGTGTTTTTGGCAAAGTTATGGGAAACAAAAGATGTAGATTGAATGGTGACATGGCATCTGCTTTTAAGAAGTTAATTGAATCTTCAAAAAAATTGAGACTTTGAAGTTTGAATTGCAAAGGGAGGCAATTGAAACTACAAAGTCCATTACCCAATCTATGATTACAATGGAAGAATGGTCTAGGAAAGAAAGTAAATAACAAACTTCACAATTGGCACAAATTTTTGTAGTTGAATTCAAAACTAGACATCCTTTTGATGTTCAAGAAAATTAACAAGAGATTTGCATCTATACTTTGTATGAATACAATATTCATACAAAATGCAACTATTGTATGAAACACGAGTTTCAATAAAAACATGAGTTTAATTTATTGAATGATGTGTTTTACATAAAACAACAAAATGTGAATCTACTTTGTAGGATTACATTGTATCTAGAATCTAAATAATGCATCTCACATCTTCTCACCAGTAGCCTTAACACTTTCACCTTCTCGTGGAACTAATATATGCATACCAACAAAACCCACAAAAGGATCTTGTCGTGCTTTAACATCATGAACCCCCTGGTTTTAGCATACCTTGCAATTGACAAAAATTATGCAAGGTATAACATGCCAAAATAATCATAGGGGCTCGATTAATATGAGCAATAAATTTTTTGAAAATCCTCCATCAATTTTTTAAAATTCCAAATGCATTCTCAATTAGAACATGACCTTTGTTCATAAATTGATCAAATCAGATTTGATCTACCATATCACTATTTCGAGGTTTATAACCTTTTAATAAATATGGCCAAATAGGATATGTTGCATCCCCAAGTAGGTAATGTTGAATCTGCACACCTTCAATAGTAATAATTAGTTCTTACAAAATATGTCTTGATTGAAGAGAACAATACAAACTTGATGTTTTGAATTGTCCTTCATTTACCACTCCACCTAGTTGACCAACGCATGCATTCCAAAAAAACATATCACAATCACACACAGTTTCAAGTACTATATTGTGAAAGTACTTCCTATTATAAAAATTTGCAACAAACACTAATAGAAATTCAATCATTTGCAACCAGTCACTATGCAACTGACATGCAATTAGTTGTCGTTTGCAATTATTTCGATCATGTTTACAACTACAAATTTGGTATTATATAATTTTTGGGCCATATTGTTGTGTGTGCAACTAACATGCAACTAAAATGTGTATAACATGGAGATGTGTCATAAAAATGATGACCTAAATTTATACATACTTAAAATAGTATACTTGATATATTTACATAGGCTATATATATAATAATATTAAGTACCTATAGTATTAAGGTTAAACCCATGCTAATTAAAGTTAGCCTAAACTAACGTAGGCTAAATTAACTAAAAACTTAAATTAACCATGGCTAAATTAAGTTAAGTTAAACTAACTATGGTTAAATTAAGTTAAATTAAATTAATTATGGCTAAACTAACTATGATTTAATTAAGTTAGGCCAAATTAAATATGGTTAAATTAAGTTAGGTCAAACTATTTATGGCTAAACTAAATTAAGTTATATTAATTATGGTTAGACTAAATTAAGCTAAAGTAAATAAGGCTAAAATAACTATGATTAAATTAAATTATGCCAAATTAATTATGGCTAAATTAAGTTAGGTTAAACTAAATTATGGCTAAAATAAATTATTGAAGTGCAAAGGAAAAGGACTAATGAAAACTTAACCCCAAAAAAAATAAGAAAAATAAACTTTTCAAGTTACAAAACGTCTTTTTTTCCTTTTTTATTTTCTTTGGACCCTTCCTACTTTCAAACCTCATAACTTTCTTCTTTCTTATTAATTTTAAACAATTTAAAGTGTTATAGGAGCACCACTTGAATTTTTTCAAATCATTTTGGAAATCTAATATGAACATAACAACATAAAAGGAACTTTTTGGGTGTTTAAAAATCGGCCTTTCTAATTTTCAATGGTTTTTTTTTTGAGTTCTTGACCCCTTTCACTTTGGGGGGCCATAACTTTCTCATTCGTAATCCATTTTTGACGATTTTTGGTGTGTTAAATGTGTTAAGAAGAGGGCTTCAAGTTTTGTTTGGACACCAGAAGCAACAAAACCCTCATTGGGTTGGTATACTCTAATATAGTAGTTGCATCTAATGTGCAACTAAGTTGGGTAATGAGGTTTAAAATGGAATTTTTAATCCCATATCCTTTGGATTCCAATTCAATTTAACAAAGTATATAAGTAAGGGCAATAACAATGTACTAACCAAATACCAAATGCCATTGGGGATGAGTGAATAAAAAAAAATTTGACCTTTATAAAATGGCTAAACCTAAAAATAAAATTGAATTTCTCTAAACCCACTTATATTGCCTAAGCCTAATTACTTTTCAACCTATGTACATACCTAAGGAAACTTAACTACCTAATAAGGTTTAATAATTACCTACCTACTTAAGCACCATGTGTCAACATCTTATTAGCCTTAAATTGGATGACCTAGATTTTGTTAATTAATATTTTTTAATTTAAAAATAAGTGGGCTTTAATTGCCACATGTCACCATATAATTGGTGTTTAAAATTGAACACATATCAAATAGTCAATGAACGTTCCATGGTGTGCCACATGTCATCATCTTAATGGTATAAATTTTAACAATTGAGATTAATCCAATGATTTTTTTAATTAAAAAACACAAAAATCATTTGAAAATGACATGTGTCCAATTGTAAATCGTTCAATTTTTAAACATGTGTCATACTTTGATTAATTACATTGTAGTTGCAAAGAGAGTTGCACATAAGGTGCAACTACATTTGGATTGGTATGTATGGATGAACACGTATATTAACACCATATATACATGTTGCATACGTAGTGTCACATGCAACTAAATGTCATGTGCAACTTGTTTTAGGCAACTACACAAATTTGCAATTGCATGTGTCGCATGCAATTGAATTTTAGTTACAAACGACAATTGCAAAACCCAAATTTTCTAATAGTGAAAAGATGTGATTTGCTGATTTGGTTTCACATTTAAAGGAATGAGTGCACCATCATTCACACCACAAATTTGTTGTAGACTTGTGATGTCATGAAATCATTCAATGATGTTGAACAATCGATCTCCAGTAAGAATGTGAACATAAATTGAAAATAACTTGTTACCATTAGACAAAACATCACATACAATGTAGGTATATTTCCTAATTGTAAATGCACCTACACCGTACAATACATTCATTCTCTCAGGAAAAATTCCATGTGTTAATTGATATAAAACCAATTTCATAGTTTTTTTGAAAAGGATAAGTGTTTTAACAAATTGAATTGCAAACGGATAGATAAATGGTGTCAACTCTTGTAATAAATATTCAAATGCTAATAATGTCATCTTATAAAATTGAAAGTACTTCCTATCAAACATTTTTGGTGTACAATGTTAGACATCACCTTCAATAACATCAAAATGTATTTTTTGTCAAAATTCAATCCACCACATCCTATTCTTTACTTTGTTTCTCCAAGTAAGCAATAGAAAGTATGGTATGAATTGTTCCAACAAAGATTTTTCTAGATTGACCACTAGCATGGGAGGATTCGAATAAGTTTTGGGGGATGCATGTTGACAAGGAGCACAAAAAAATTTGCAAACATAAGTATTGTATCATTTTGAGCCATGGTTTTTTTCCACAAGGTTTGTAAAATTTGGGCTCAAAATACAAAGGATTGAAGTTTGTGAACTTCAAACCCTAAGTGTTAATGAAAAGGAGAAAGATGATCCTTGTTAAATGATTGATTGGTTTGAAACAATTGGTTAAACTTATGGTTAGAAACAAAAGTTGAAAAAAAAAAGAATTTAACTTAATTTGGGTTGGGGTGAATACTATTTTTTTTTTCCACCAATGGGGGACAAGAAGCAAGTTCCACATGCCCACATGGTTTAATAAATGCGAGACCAAGAAAAGAAAATTAAAAAAATATGAAGGCTCCACCACATGCCCATGTGCTTGACCCAACCCAAAAAAAACCAAAAGGTGTGGGCACCCTAGGTAGGGGCTTTTTTTCTTTAAAAAAAAATTTTAAAGTAAGAGGCAAGGTAGCTCAGTGGTGTATTGACCATGCGTGTCAACCCCACCACTTAGCCACCATGTCATCATTTCCTCAACAAGCATTACATTTTAGCAAGCATTATAGTTTAGCTCTATCGGGGAAACCCCATGTGCGTAATGTTAGAATTGAAAGAAAGTTATGTTTTTGAATATTGAACAATTTTAACACTAAAAATTCATAAAAATCAAAATTCAAAAAAATTATAGAAATTTTTTTTGCACACACTTCTTAATATTCTTAAGAAGCTTTCAATGAATTGAGTAGGATTTAAAGGAAGGTGATTTGGAATTTTTTTAGATATGTAAGGTGTAGGAAATATTGAATTTTGAATATATTTTTTCATTGAAAATATTCAAAACAAGAATATATATATATATATATATACACACACACAAGAATTTGGGCACACTTCTAATATTGTTAAAAAGCTTTTGAAAATAGGATTTAAACAAAGGTGATTTGGAAATTTTAGATGTAAGGTGCAAGAAATATTGAATTTTGAATAATATTTTTCATTGAAAATTTAATCAAAGTTTTTTAAATGGTTTTGAAAGGAAAACGAATTGAGTAATCAATTCACGTTCGGGCCAAGGGCATGGGTTACATTCTTTTATGCATAAATGAAAATTATTTGTTTATTTGTTTTGTTTATTCATCACATTGAAATTGCCCAAACCATGGTTTCTTTTGTCACATTCTTGAATTTATATATATATATCATATTCAAATTGTGATTAATGTTTTAACTAATGGTGTTAGTCAATTATTCGATTTGGTTTCGTTAATTAAAATTGTCAACTTCAATTCCATTAAATAAAACTTGAATCAAAATTGGGTTTCTTTTGAATTCAATTCTAAAATCAAACTTGATTCTCAAATTATAAAGCACCATCACTTTTTTTCCTTTGTATATTTCGATTTTTTGTTGGGTTGAAAAAATCATGTTTACTACCATCGCAGTGATGTTACAAGAACAAATGGGCCCAAGTTCATTAAGGTCCCCAGGACAAATGCATGAAAGTTCCTTGCTAAGGAAACGTGGTTGCCTAGAGCAAACTTCAGGCCCAACTTCTGAGGGTAAACATGGTTTGCTTGGAACAAATGAGCCCAAAACATGGTTCCCTATGGTAAATGGGCCTTAATTCCCTAGGGAAACATGGTTACTCAAACAAATGAACTCAAGTTCTTGGGGAACTTGGATTAAGCCTTCTCCTAAGAAAGGTGCAACTCCTTTGTCTTCCCAAGGAAACTTGCTTGAGAAAGTTGCCTAAGGATTATTACATCCTCTTTTTCATCCATCCATGAAAGGAAATGAGAATTTCAGGAAAAGAATCAAATCCTAAACCTTTGAGCTGAGGACGGCAATTCTAATCCCTACAACACAATTTCTTTATTTTTTCAATGGTGGTGCAGGATGGATGGCTGACATTCTTGAAGTAAATGACTTGTAGAACGCAGCTGATTTGTTCATACTGAGCACCATAGATCTGCTCAACATCTCTTCTCTACTCTGAAGAGCTGCTGGTGCTGCTAGTCAGTAACAGTCTCTCACATTCTTGAGCTTTCTCTGTTGACATTCTATAGGGTTTAGACTTCAGTTGATCAAAGACCACCCAGGGAGAAACAGACGTTTGCATTGGCAATTCAGTACACAGACTAGACAACACCCATCACCATGAATTGCATAGGACTTCAGGAAAACATTCGCCCATAACAACTGATAACACAATTGCCTGTGTGTTTCCTTTTTAGGGTTTTGAGGAAAACAAGACTCTGGCAAATGTTGAAATGAAAGATTCCATTTGAAGGTTGTGGATCAAAGGAAGATTGTACAAGATGCCAGCCAATGGGAAGGGATGGTGGGTATTCAGTGTGCTGAGAATTTGACACCATCATCATCAGTAGCTTGTCCCTTGAACATTGCAGCTTTTCCCTTTTGCTCCAAAATCTTGATAGCTCGTATGAGCACTCCCCGATCTATGCCAGCAAGCTCTGCAAAGAACAAAGGGGAACAGGGTTTTCTTTTCATGTACAGGCTTGATGTTATAGTGGCGTGTGTGATGCAAGAAACCCACACCCACCAACAACAACACCTTGTAGTCCAAGAGATGACAGACTTGCATGCCCACTTCACATGGAGTGAGAGTGAGAGAGAGAGAGAGGAAATCAACCATGGAAAAAAGCACAAAAAAGAAAGATGGGCACCACATCTGGCATCCTTACAGAGCGGCCTTCAAGGGAAATCAATCTGAAGGAAGAGCATCAGTCACCTGTGCCACGGGTCTCATCACCAGACATGATTTCCTCTAACGTCATCACACTGTCCTCCATACCATTTTCTCGCACCTGCAACCATGTATGTAGAAGGTTTGTGTATAACATCACTCTGGTGTCAACTTATCATGTTGGACACAGAGAGAGAGAGCGAGAGAGGTCTTGAAATTACTGCATTTCTTTCTCTCCTGCCAATTTTGTATGATTCACATACAGTGTGGTGGAAAGGAACCACCGATCTGGAGACCATCTCCTTCTTTCTGTTTACAAAAAAGGACAGAACAATGGGCAACACTTACAAAAGAAAGAAGTAGCTCAGCCCAGTCCTGAATTCTTCGCCACAGAATGAGGCACCTCCGGTGCCCTTTATCCATCCATTCTGCCTTCCCTGGATTACCACATACCATAAAAAGCGCTCCTCCTTTTCTTAACACAAAACAAAACCTGGGGAGATGCTTGCAGGCAAGCAATATAAGAGAAGCAACCCTTGTGATTTGTTTTGTGGGAAGTAGTACTAGGGTAAAAACAAAGTATACAGATCATCTGCCCTTTGTTTCTTCATACTCATTAAGGACAATAACAGGCACACAAAAATTGCTCCTGATGTGTTGATGAAGAGGGTGGTGTGAAGCAAATGCACGAAGGAAAAGGGATGGAGGAAGAAGAAAGCTAACCTTCTGAAACTAAAGCTCCCAGGAAAACCTCTCTGGCTTCATATGTTAGCTTTCCTGCTCAAACCAACAAAAAGAAAAAGAGCTTTTGCCAATCAGACCATCAGGTATGCCACCTCTGCGTAATACCCAAGAAACACAGAGACAGAGACAGAGACAGAGAAGGACATTAATTTTGCAGGACAAAACACAATCTGTTGAAATATAAAAGAAGAAAGCAAGCAATAAGTTGGTTGGTGATTCCCAAGACAAAGCTTCCAAATTGAAAGATTGTGTGCATGTGTGTGCATACGCATGCATGTGTATTGTGTCTATGTGTGTGCATGTGTGTGTGTGTGTGAATGATTGCTTGATTGATTATCAGAGCAATAGAGTGGGATGAAACTTAAAATTTGGAAATTACTTACGGTCAATGTTGGCATTGGCAAACAGTGGGAAATCTCCTTCCTCCAGGTCCACTACAAAGTATTTGTGATGCTTACAGTACTTCAAAATCAGCTGCTTCCACAGTTCCACTTGTTTCTCTCTCGTATCCCTCACTGGCTGCAATCTGCAAATGCACAAAGAAAGAAAGGTGGATCGGGTTGGGTGGGTGAGTGTGTGAGTGATGATGATCATCTTCGAAAAGGTAATGCATTGCATTCTCTTCAAAAACCTAATAAACCCTAAAAAAATTCTTCAACCCTAGAAATCACTTCTGGGGTGCTCCAGTCCAGAGTCCCCAGGAGATCACGATTCACAAAAAAGGAAGAAGAAAAAAGAATCACAAGGAGACACACTCTTCCCCCTCTCCTCCACATCTTAATGTTACTTGAAAATCAAGTGTGTGTGTGTGTGTGTGTGTGTCTCTCTCTCTCTCTCTCTCTCGCGCTCTCTGTGCTTGTATGTGTGTGTGGATGTGTGCGTGTTTGGTTGATATTCTTGGTCTGATCGAAAGAGGTGAACAAGTTCAATAATTTCTTCTTCAATACACGACCACCAAAGAAAAAGAAACCCAAAATCGTGAATAAGAATGATGATGGCGACGAGGAGGGAGAGGAGGTGGAGAAGGAGAAGGAGACGATGAAGAAGATGATGATGATAGAAAGAAGCGTACGTGAAATATGGTGGGTAGTTGTAGAAATAAGGAAACGAGAAATCTGCCATCTTCTTTCTTCCCTTCCCTATCCTTGCAATCTGCCTCACTCACAGCAGCAGCGGGATCACGGAAAACCCTTAGACGTAGGAGTTGTAGGACAAACCGACGTTGATCATCCTATCGTAAGGAAAAAAGCAAGCAGCTCCAAAAACATTAGAGACGCACACAGATTGACAGAAGACAAGAGCATTGAACAACAACAACAACAAAAAGACCCAAAGTGCTGGTCCCTACGTCTTAAACCCTAGATTCATGTGACGCAATGTGGGGAGTAGGGTAGTGGGGGATTATGATGACGATGAGTTTGCAGATTGAATGGTTTGTTGTTGCGAAGTCTCCAGTCATCATTATCGGATGTTGCAAGAAGGGATGGTGATGGTCTAACATCTGAAAGAGGAACTGGGTTTCTTCTTCCTTCTTCTCATGTGGATCGCAAGAAAGCAATGAGGATTCCGGAGGGTGCGAATTGGGCGGCGGTGCGCCAGTATCTGAAAGCAACCAGAGCTTCCGAGTACGACAGGCTTCGTCATCAGCATCATTATCATCATCATCAGCAGCAGCAGCAGCAGACGAGACTTGCAGCAGCGGCTGCAGCAGCTTGTTGCTCTTCATCAAGTGATCAGACAGTTTCAACCCTAACCTTCCTATTGTTTCCTTTTGGTTATCATGTTGATTCTCCTGGTCCCAACAATAATGCCACCACCACCAGCAGCAACATCATCGGTAGAAGGAACTTCTTTAGCTCCATTCTTACAGATTCCATCTTCCAAAGGCAACCTAGAGATTCTTTGAAAAGCTGGATTCCAACCACATTGCTTTCAAGTGAGAGGAGGTTCTTCTTCTTAGGACCGGCAGTGTCTTCTTCTTCTACTACTACTACTAACGATGTGGTGCCTGAAAGACAACAACAGCATTGCTTGACTAGGGTTTCGTTGAACCCTCCTCTTCCTCCTCCTCTGGGTCTGAGTAATCATCTCTTGTCTGAAGGGAGAAGGCTGTTAGTCTCGTCGTCACGTGATCCAACCAGCATCTGCTCTGTCTTCTTCTTCTTCTTAAAGTCACAATACTCTACTGCCAGCGGCCCAGAATGTGGGCAACAAAAGCAGTCGAGGGATTATGGAAGCAATTATGGTCAAGCAGATGCAAATGTGGGTCCTTCAATGCAGGATGATGGGTCGGAGGTGGTAGGAGTCGGAAGGGATGTTGAGGGCTCAGATTGTAGTAAAGGCCATCATCATCAAGGAGGGAGCTTACACAGTGAGCATGAGGTATCACGAACAGAAAGTGAGACAGGGTGGAGCAGAGAAGATGTGGTGAACTGGCCAAATGCAATCTCTCTCGCACGCCTTCTCTCAGGCCCTTTGCTTGCCGGGTCAGTAAAATCACTTGGCCTCTTTCCTCCTGTTGATGAAGTTTTTCAGAGTCATGCATTGTATGTGATGCCAAATCCAGAAATACTGAATTTGTTTGGAGAAGTAAAATCACTAGTCTGTACTATGTGTTTATTTCTAGTACAGTTGTGGACTAGGGTAACCTGCATTTCCTGGATAATCCAGTTCTACTCTTATGACAATCCTCCATATTGATTCTACAATGTGTATGTGGTGGAGGGTCTGAAGGTCAAAGACAGATGTTGATGCTGCAGGATGATATTACAGGGTTTCCCAAGAGCTGCTCTTATTGGGCTAGCCCTTGCTGGAGCAAGCGACTGGGTGAGCACACTGCCAACTGACCATACTACATACATTCTGTCACTGTCATCACTCACAAGTTTGAGAGAGAAGGGATATGAGAGACAATCAAGACTGCTAGTGTACAATCCCATTCACAACAGTGAACCTAATGGAAAGGCACTATTGCTCATTGCTTGAGGGGCCACCACAGGTATTTCTTTGGGTCTACTTCAGAGGAAGAAGAAATTGGGCAAGAAGTGGTGGCAGGCAATGCCCTTGTTGATTTTCCTTGCTATCATACTTTGTCTTTACTATTCAAGTGGTTGGTCAGTTGTCTGCCTGATTGTAGGTGCATAAGCCCAAAGAGAGGGGAGGGGGGGAGGTTAAGGATTGAGTTTAGGGACTCATCTTTTGATTACGCTCATTTGTCTATGGAGGGTGCAGCTGGATGGGTTTGTTGCAAGGAAGTTAGGTGTCAACTCTGTACTCGGCTCATATCTTGACCCACTCGCTGACAAGGTGTCTCTCTTCACAGCAGCCTCCATCTTTTGATTTTTCAATCCTGATAATCTGGACATTATTTTTTGACTGTGAAGGAAGCAGGTACTGATTGTTCAGAAAAACCTTAAAAAATTTATCAACCCACTCTAAGTTCTAGAACTTTGGTTTTCAGGATCTCATCGTTTTTGTGTGTTCTTCACTGCCTTGCCAGCTGTTAGTGCACCAATTCAAACTTGGGTGGAGTCTTGACTTGCATGGTTATTATGGTCAGGTTTTGGTGGGGAGCATTGCTTTGTCAATGGCTTACGCAGGCCTTCTACACCGTAAGTGCATTGTTCACACAACCTTCAGCTCAGGAACTCTCTGCCTGTTGTATACTACATTGATCAAAATGTAGTATGCTTTCTACATAAGTGCGTTATTCACACAACCTTAGACTCAGGAACTCCCTGCCTATCGTATATGACATTGGTCAAAATTTGCTCTCTTGCTGGTCACTCATGATAAAACTCCAACAGTGCACAGAACATCTATTCTGCAGCAGGTGCATGGCCTGCAGGGATCTAAGAGACAGATTAAAGACACAACTTGCTGGGATTTTTATTCATAGGAGAATCTGTCATGTCTCTGGTAGTGGTATGTGCCATAGGATCCATAGTACTGATGGTGGATTTCTTCTTTGGCAGCTGCTCTTGTTGCTCTTGTGGTAGCCAGGGATGTTGTCCTTCTCTCTGGCTCCTTTATTCATCGTGCATTCACTCTTGGCTGGCAGGTCTGAAGCAGATTTCATTACCTCTTGTGTCAGCTTGAATTGGGTGTTTCATTTCTTATGTTCTTGACACCTAAAGCTATATGACTTTTTCAGGTTCATAGACCCAGGATAGAGTGTCCATATAAAACTGGGAAACAAGAGCTAGAATGCACAAGCCTAGCTCACAATGGTTTCAATCTTGTTGCATGTTCATGGAAAAGACAACTGTCAAGTCTCTTCTTTTTAGTTGCAAACACAAGACATGTTTCTGAAAACTTGGTAATTTCAAGAGAGGGGGTTGCTAATGTTTGTGTAATGGGATATCTCAGTGGTCAGGCTGGGCTGAGTTTTTCAAGATTGGTGCTGGTGGTGCTGAAAAAGTTGAACCTTTGTTCATCAGCAAGGTCTCTCAATCTTCCTTTCACCCCTCTCTCTTCTCCCATCACATGTCACTTGTTCCGTGCACTGTGGGGGTGCAGGGTTATAACTACAAGGCTGCAGAAGATAGATTTAGTCTTGTTGCAGAAGTTGCCCCTCAAGGTGGTACCTGAACTGGTTGAACTCATGAGATAGGAAAGATTGAATCTGACAACCACAGTCCCCGCTCCTCTGAACCATATGTACAGAGTTCCTACAAACTGGGTTTCTTTGCCTGAGAGCCAACCAAATTATCATGCCCTCAACTAGTTTAGTTTTCTCACCATCCTTCGTTGCAACAACATGCACCATGTTTCCCAATCCATTTTGGGTTATTGTTGTGTGTTACAAGGAATCTCAAAGTGCGGACTGTTGGGTGAGGGCTCAGGTCAACACTGTGCTGCAGTTGGCGCTTATTGGCTCTGCACTAATGCAACCTGCTTTAGATGTTGTGGACACCTATTCGATTGTTCCTATTTTGAGGTAAGGGATTCAAATCTGGGTTGTGTAATAGGGGAGGATAGAAGGTCTTATACAATGTCTCAGCACGTTGGGTTAAGGCTTGGGAAGAGTGGCTGTGGCTTTTCTTGATCTATTTAAACCACTCAATTAACCCTTATTTGTGTACTGTGGGACAAATGGATTTTTCTCAATAGATAGTTTGTAGGTGGATTTGAAGATGAAGTGACAGGTGAGGATGCTACTTGTATTTGAATCTATCATGAACCTAAGAGTATGTACTACTCATTACAGTGGCCAAACCATCAGATCTGAGTAGCAATTTGTTGAACGCTCTTTTATGTGCAGCTGGTCAGTGGCAGCAACAACTTCATTATCTGGGATTCAGTATGGATGGATCTACTTGAGAAGACCAAGCCCCCCTGCAAGAATAGTAGGAGGAATCACACACTTTCCTAGCGAAAAATCATTCAAGGGAAAACATAACTGACAAAGTTTAGAGCTGATGTGAAGCTGCAAAGACACTACTAGTATGCAGGAGGTTTGTGCACCTCTTCTCAGTGATGCCAATATGGCTTGACGGAGTCACTCCAAATTGTACATAATATCGTCTTTGGTGAAGAAGAAAGATCAGGATTTTTCCCTCTTAACTGACAGATAAAGGATTGAATCCCAGATTATTATATGTATTTCCAAGATATTATGCATATATTTTTGAAGTTTGCACATCAGCAACTAGTAGTGCCAGTAAAAACTGGAATGGTGACTGACATGAGAACTGTATTGGTCGTTGTATACAGAGTCACAAAGAACTGGCAGAAAGTTTCTAGTTTATCAGGAGGGCACCTTTTCCAGTTCTAACCTTTGGAAGTTCTAAACATACAGAGATCTCGCAAGTTAGTAGGAGTGGGAGGACTTTACACCTACTGTATACAATCTATGCCTGTACGTCCTTCCTGTCTTAAGGCATAAAAGATCCTTCCTTGAAGAGGAAGGATGTTCATAGATATAATGTACAATATATGAAATTCAAACACCTCAAGGATTTGGAGGCACGTAGCAATCTATATGCACAATACATGTAGTTTTACATCATGCAAACACAAAATAGCCTCTCACTCTTGGGATCACTTTTGAATAAGAACATATATTCAACCCCTCAGTAGCATAGTGGACACCAAGGGCAACAAAACATGTGGACTTTTAAGGAAAAATGCAATGTTTCAAATGGTTTAGGACAACGATAATAACTTTGGGTGCACATATATCCAAAAACATCAAGCATGTTTTCCCCTTCATGTTTAGATATTGATCACATTCAGGTTTGTGAACAATGATTTTTTGGATCTTGTTTCAAGATCAAAGTGGTGAGAGCAAATGATAGTTTTTTGTGGACAAAGTGGAGATGATAGTTTTTTTGTGGACAAAGTGGAGATACGCTTCTTCTCAAGGACTTAAGTGTAGCTCTATCTTGGTAAATCATTTGTTCAAAGAATGACAAAAGCGTGATACTAGGCTACCAATATGACTACCCAACAAACCAGAAGTTGTTGCATGCAAGACTTTGACAAGAAACCCTCTTTGGGTATAATTTATTATAAGTGATCACTCAACCTTGCAAATTTTTCACAACACCTTTTTAGGAAAGTGGAAAACAAATTACGTATTTTATCCATATTTTGTTGAGCAACATTTTGTTTTGGCTGTAAAATTTAAAGAAATAAAATGGCTTCATGAAGTTATGATAAGATTTAGAGGTTAAAGTTAGCCCATCATCCCCCAACCATAAAAAGCTGGCGTGACATGCATTTAGGTGTGCAAAATGCATATTGGGCACTAAAAAACATAATACCCACCATACTAGCAAGAATGCTTGTCATACAATTTTCATGCATGGGAAAAGCTTTGCTAGCAAAGATACTTAACCCAAAGCCTCAAGGTCAACAAGTGTATTGCCCTTTTGCTAGTGCTTTTCAATAAACATTATGTAGTCAAGGCTCTTTGATCAAAAATTTATAGTCATTTTCAAGCGGCAAAATTTTTCAATTATCGTTGCCATGATAGTGAGTTTCATGTCACAATCTTGATTTTGGAGCACGATTGGATCCCATGAGTGACTCAGAAATCTTGAGTCAAAGGCAAGTTGAAGACTTAACAAGGATCCATGTTGAATGCAAGTCCAAAACATGGCAAAAGTTAAGGATAGTGTGACACTCCCACAAACAAAGTGGAAGTAATTGAAAATGAATTCAAGCACTTCCACAACTCTCAAATTGAATCCCCACTTTGGGAATTGGATCTCCCTTGACATTTTCAATGTTTATAATGAGATTTGAAAGATTAAACCCTTTTCAAATCCAATGATATTTGGCTCATTGAAAAGAATTGAAAGAAAGCTATAAGAAAGTGTCCTTGCATTTGCAATTTACAAAGTTGTTTTTCAACTATTGTAATCATTTGAAAGTTTGAAACAAAAGTATTTTATTAACATGTCTTACATACTCAAAGTTTGATTTAAAGGGGTGGATGATATTCACTTGAAGAGCATAACATGACATTTCAAACCTCGTGATGTGGGTCAATAGGGAATTAGACTTGCATGTTCTATTTGGTTAAGGTTTGAAGAGTTATGAAGTTATGGATAACAAAGTGCCAATTTTGAGAGTTCAAAATATTTGCCATTTCAATGTAGTTCCCATTGCGAATCATACAATGTACAATTGGGATAATAATATTTCCCATGTTTCTTTGGACCATTCATCCCTCAAACCTTGTCTAAATGAATTGATCCTAGAATTAAAGGAAAGATATTAATGTTAGTTATAAGATAATAGTCTTGTATTCAAAAATAAAAGGTCTTTTCCAATAGTTATGAAGATTTGAAGATTGTAGTATTTTGAGGTAATTTAAATGGATTTTGAAATTTTTACCATGGTATTAACATGGGTGCTTGTTCACCCAAGGCCCAAGGATCCTATTCCCATAGGGTTCAATACATTGACAATTGATATATATTGGTGACAATAGATTATGCGACCAAATGGGTGGAAACAAGTAGTTTCGTCACAAGAGGCTTTGTCCTAAAATAATATGTTACATTTAGAATTATATTATGAACTCATGGATAAAAATTTGTTCGCTTTATGAAGGATTTTGAAAAAAAAAAATTACATACGTATTTCAATAAATAAAAATTCTAGCCCCCTTAAAATTCATTGTGCATGTACTTGAAATTTCCAACCATAGTTCCATTGCTTTTCCTTTAACCATACAAATGAATATAAAGTTGTAAATAACGATATTGTGTCAAAATTCAATCCAAATTTTCCCCCCAAAAAGTGTAAACAATTTCTCATAATGTGCATAAGGGTGAAAGCATGGTAAAGTATAAAAAAAAAGTTATGAGAAAAATATCAAGTTAAAAAAGAGGCAATTTTTCATGAAAACATAAGAAAGTAGATTCGAATTTTACTTAAATTTCATTTTGAAACTATTGAACATTGTATTGGGTTTATTGTAAATCATCTACAAAATTTCAAAAACTTTGGAATAATAAAAGTAGGGAATAAGTAGGTTTGAAATTGACTAGTCAATATGGTGTTCAAACCTACTTTTTCAATATAAAATTTAGTGAAATATATATGTATGAAGTTATAGGATAAAGATCATTGTATATTCAAGGGCCTTACCAAAAAACAAATCTATTTTCTCTTTGGTAGAATATACTTGACACATACTTGAATCAAATGTTACACTGCAAAAAGTAGGTTTTAAAAAGTTATTTGAATTTTAAAAAGTCTACTTGAAACATATTTTACAATGCAAAATTTAAAAATTAATGCATAATAATGAAGAAATATCTTGTTATATATCATTCAACTAAAAAATAAAATGTATAACAATTTTGGGATGGGTTTTGGTCCTATTTTTTGTTCACTTGACAAGTAGACTAGTAAGTACTTTTAATTGTACACTTTACCATGCTTACACCCATAAGGTAAAATTAGGTATTTAGATGTTTGAAACAAACATCAGTAATGAATGGATATAATTTAGATGAAAATAATTGAGAAAGTTATCCACTTAATTTTTAGTCTCATTTCACTTTTAGGTTTTCAAAAATTGACATATTTTGTAATTTTTGTTGTCACATTTCAACTTTCGGATTTTCCATGAAATGTGTTTTGTTGTCATGTTTGATGGGTGTACATGTGGATAAAAAACATTCAAATTTTTTTTCATCTTGTGGTTGATAATTATGAATTTTTATTTACACATGATCCATGAAAACTAATAAAAATATATAAATTTAGGCCACAAGGTGCCACCATTTTGGGTGTAATTAATAGATGGAAAATGCAACATTCATACACTACACTTTTAAAAAATGGAAGTGATAATGGTTTTTTGTTATACATAAGAAGTGTGTTTGGTAATTTGAATGCAATATAAATCGGTTTGTGAAAATTTGGCCAATATGCTTTTATTACACCATATTTACATTCATTTCTAAGGACATTTGCCCATATTTGGTTTAATTAAGATCTAACTTTTGTGGTGTTTTCGTTAAATTGTGATTTTAATTTGAACTTATCCATGAAATCTAATAATTCTTATTTATTTTTCCATGGTTATTTTCTTTTAGAATGTTGACATTAAAATCTCCCATTATGATGATTGGACAATGTTTGGGAGAATGTTGAATTATAATTTGAACCTTGTTTAAGAATGTAGAAACTAAACATGAATTAGTTTTATACATGCATACAATATGCATTTTTTTCATGTATTAATATTAAAAGTTGTTACTATATATTATGAATCATCATTAGTTAATGTATTAAAAGAATTTAAATGCATGTGTACATCATACATCATCATTAACCCATGATTATCGTGGATTGAAATATATGAATACTTCGATGAATTTATAAATTTGTGCACATGTATTAATGCATGGTGTATTTTTGTTTCTATAAGACATAAAATATGAAACATTTGAAGGTTATGATCATTGTTGATGTCTTCATAATGTTAGCGTAAAAAAGTTGTATTCAAAGCTTCTATAATTACATGAAAATTATGTAAGTTTTTAAATTAAGGAATTAATGGTATCCAAGTTGCTATTGTTTTTAATCTATTCATATCTATATGCACTCTTAAATCCACATAGAAATTTTCATGTTGGAAAGGAATTAATCAAAAATTATAATAATAATCAGATATAGGATAATGATGTATATGTTAACCCATGTTTTTTAACATTAGTAGGATCAAAAGTCAATTCATCTAATGATAATCTTTGAAAATGATGGATGGTTCTTGTTGCTGCAAGTTAAATTGGAAATTGAATCTTTATTATGATAAATGATTGAGATTTATCAACTCTTATAACTTTGATAATAGGTTCAATTGGTGTCCATTTTGATTCAATGTTGTTATTGTAATAATGAATTTTTTTTTGTCAATGTTCTAATTTTAAAATTTTAAAACATTATCCATATGATCAAGTTTTGTCACAACGTGTTGTTGATGCTTAAAAAATATCATTAGCTCCATTCATAAAACCATCATACATTACATAGTTTCTAACACATAATTCAACCAACATATCTTTTTTTATTTAAATCGTAAAATGCAAACCTGCAGTTTATTTAAATCATTTGAAAGTTTGTAGGATGGTGGGCATAATTGATGATTAATTTCCATTGCTTTGAAAATAAATGTGGGACCTAATGTATTAGTGAACACATGTTCATTGTGTTTTTGCACAAGTTTATTTGAATAAAATCAATATGGAATAGTAAAATTATTGGGTGATTATTGATTACAAATTGAATTTATAAATTGAATATCCTTTGTATCTTTTATTGCAGTGCAAAGTTTGTTCAAAGTTTGTATGAAAACCATATCAAATTGTCACATAACTTTATTTAATTCATAACATTGAACATATGTTTGCCAAAAAGTTGGTGCTAATGCATTAACATTGTTTTTGATATTTTGAAAGATCCAACTATCTTTCACAAGAGATGTTTGATAAAAATCACTTATCATGATAACATCCACACCATTGAAGAATTTTTTTTGAATATGTTTTATGGACCCTAACCTATTATTTATAACATTCAACATTCTAACACCAACAAATGATATTTCATCTATCACAACAAGTTGTAATTGTTCATATTAAGGTCAAAACATGTAACAAGGAACCAAAAAGGGCATTAGATGTTAAACATCATTAATCAAAATCAATCATTTATTTATTATTAACATTTAAAACCATAATAATCATAACAAGTTAGACATTTCTCCCTTGTATGAATGTCAATAAATTTAGAGTAAAATTTCATTTGATCCAATTTTAAGTTTTGGTTTTAATTTATGACATTTGAAAATGTACACCTATTACATTATATGTAGTCAATTTTGCAAATGAGTATTAAAAGGATTCATATAATAAAATAATTTCACTGAAAAAAATATAGATGATAAAAGCATATTAACCAAACTCAAAAAACATTCATAAGTTTAAAAATGTGCAATTTTGAAACTTTAAAAATTCAAAGAATGTTTCAAAATTTCAATGCTTCAAGAATATTTTACCATGTATAAATGGGTAATAATGTAATGATGTATTAAAAAAAGTTATAGCTTAGAGTATAATAAAACTAAAGAATGTGAAAAATTAATTTTTGGTGATGATTTATAATTTTGATCATTTTTTAATTTGTAAGGAATCTATATACTATTTAAAATTCAGATTTTTTCAATAATGATTAACAAAAATAATGTTATGCATTGGGAAAATTTTAGATATTTAAAAAAATAAGTTACAAAAAAAATCATTCAAAAATTCATTTGCATGTAAAGTTTTTTGAGAGAAAAGGACTTGTAGTTCTTTTCCAAAGTAATCATTTTGGCTCCTAGTTATAGGTTTTGACCCATCACCATGTAAGTTATTTAATGAGTTTGTTATAAAGATTGTTGAATAAGTATGTTCAATCTTGAATGTATTGTTAAACCATTCATATTGAAAAAAAATTACCTATTGATGCCATAAGTAAAGCTTTGGTTTTGTTAAATCAGGAGATTTTTTAAATTATATAATCATAATAATCCTTGAATTATAAGTTTTAATATAAAAATTATATCAATTCCAATACCCGTTATCAAAAACGAACAAATTTGTGTATAAAAGTATAATTATTTTTTATGCATAATGTCATCAAATATTAATCTTTGTATTTCATTTAATTGTATAAACAAACTATGATATTCAATTTTTCCATCATCATAGAATATGAAGATTTTGTGAAATTGTAATCTTTTAAAGTTTACAATTTTTAGTTTGATACATTACATGATTGAATCACAAAGTCATATTGTAAATCATAATGTTCAATATTAATTGTGTTTGTAATAGATTTGTAAGACATGAACCATTTACTACATTATTTATGTCGTCATTCCAAATGTTACTTAGATGTAATGGTTTTCATTTCGAATATATTGAATCATTCATTTTTTTTTTGTATTTGGATATGCCATTTAATAGTTTAAAATAAATTTCATCTTATAAATTTCATCATGTTGTTGGTAATAATATGTAGATCATGCCATGTTACATTAGGTCCAAGTTGCAAATTTTTTGAAGTTTGAAATGGTGAATATAATAAAAAAAAAATTCAACCAATTCTCAATATCTTTATTTTTATTATAATTTACAAACCTAATAATTTTGGCTTTGCGATGTTTTGAAATTTTAATTTTAAAAAATTATTTCAAAAATTAAATTTTGTTAGTGTAAAATATTGATATTGATTAGAATAATCAATATATTTGTTTATGATTGATGAACACATTATATCAATTGAATCATGTTCTAATTCATTTTATGTAACTTGTGGTTTCAACACAAAAACATGTTCTTTAAAAAGAGAAGTATTAATGAATTAAAATGTGTGAGATGAATGATATAATGGTAAGATAAACAACAAGCTGAACAACCATTTGTTGAGCATTGAAAAAAACATTACCCAACTTTTGAATTTTTCATTACATCAAAACATGGTTTTCATGACTAAGACAATTTGTGATTATTGTCCAAGTATAGTCATGTAGTCATATTTGGACTTCAATCGCTATCATTATTTTGAATACAACCATTATTAAAATTACATGATTGTAAATATGATTATAAGTAATTAAATGACTATGAATTATGACTACACAAATAATAATAATGTTGAATATAGTTGACATTCTTTGACCAACTATAAAAAATTTAAATAACTATAAAAATGTAATTAAATTTAGTACAAATTGGCCTACATTTAACCTAGGTTTGGTTTTAGTTTAACCTGTTTTAATTAACCTTTAGGTTTTATTTGATTAAATTTAAACCTCTAGGTTTAACATCTTCAATTTATCTTTTAAAATTAACTTCCAATAAATTTAGTTTAGAAGTTTAGTTTAAGTAGTCTCGTTTAATTTATGTATATTTGTTTAATTTAACTTAACAAATTACTTAATCTTTCCCTAATTGTTTTTAGGTAATCCAATCGAATGAAATTTAACCAAAATAGTTTAAATTAACATATTTTAACCTAAATATTTCGAATTAACCAAATTTAACCAAGTTTTAAGTTCTTTAATTTAAATATCCAAATTTTACCAAGTTTTGTCTAAATAATTTAATTTTGTCATTTTTTATCTAAATATCTTAATTTTATCAAAATTTGCCAAGTTTAACCCAATTTATCCCAAATAACCTCATTTAGCCAAGTATAATTTAATTTAACCAAATTTAATTAGGTTTTGCCAAGTTTAGCCTAGTATAACCAAGTTTAACCTAAATAACCTATTTTAACCAAGCTTAACCTAAATAACCTACTTTTTCCAAGTTTAACCTATAATAGCTTAATTTAGCAAAGTATAGTTTAATTTAGCCAAATGAAAAAAAAAATTACAATTTAAAAAAAAAATTAAGAAAAAAATTACCGTTAAAAATGACATAGTTAGGCGGCCACTCAAATATTTTTAAAAAAAAAAATTCCCTTAGGAAAGACACAATTGGATGGCTGCCCATTTGTGTATTGAAGGTGTAATTGGGTTGCCATTTGATCATTAGGAAAAATAAAGTAAAATAATTCCCTAGCAACACAACTAGGTGACCACCTAATTGTTAAAAGAAAAAAAAAGGTTTTTTTTCCTTCAAGGACACAACCAAGTGGCCATTAGATTGTTAGAAGAAAAAAGATTTTTTCCCCCCTAAAGACACAACTAGGCGGGCATCCAATTGATGAAATAAATTAAAAAAAACCTTTTTTTCCCCCTAGGAACATAACCAAGTGGGTGCTTAATTGTTAAAGGAAAAAAACCTTTTTTTCCTTTAAAGACACAACTAAGTGCCCATTTGGTTAATAATAATAATAATAAATTTAAATATTATTTAATTATCTTAAATTAATTATTTTTAAAAAATTCATTATTTTAAAAATATAATTGACGCACTCCCAAATTCCTTGACAAACTCAACTAAGAATCCAAAGGTGAAAACATCGGAAAAAAGAAGGAATTGGCATACACTCCCTAATTCATAACACTTCAAGGGTAAGAGGGGTGTGCTAGAACTCTGGGATGGAAATTAGGGCGAGTGACAAGTGGGTCAATTATTCACATGGACCTACATAAACGAAACAACAAGTTGGTTAGTGCATAATTGGAGCATTTTTGGTACACATACAAGCCACGTGCATACACGTACTCACAAAACTCACCACGACCTGGACTTGGGGGAAGCCACCACCTCCCCCTTTATAATATTTTTTGTGCATGGCCATGGGGGTTGCACCCAAATGTCATTTTTGTCTTTAGACTCCCAAGTTAAAAGTCCTGAAATTCTCGAAATTGAAATATCCACAACTTTAAAGGTTCATAACTTTTTATGCAAACCTTTGATTGAGGTGAGGTCTAAAGCAAAGTTGTAACCCTCGTTGAGAACTTTCCAACAGTATGTGGCATAATGCGATTCCCAACTTTTAGTGGTCGGGAATCAAATTGACACTTTGACTCCCAACCTTTCTTTTGGCTATAACTTGTGTTTTAAATGTTCAAATGGGACATGCGAACTCATTTTAGACATTTATGTTTCAAAATATTTCCAATGATATAAGAAACTTTTAAATCCCAATGAGTTTTGACCCCTGAAATTACTATCTAAAAATTCTAGAATCCATTAGGACTTTAACTCCCAAAGTGGGAGCCCACTTGAAAGTGTGTGGGTTCATTCCTTCACATTCTTGTACACTCCCGAAAACATGAAATGTGACTCCTAAGTTTCATTTTTAGCTCGCATTTTTGCAAGCCCTTGTTTTGGTCACGAGCCCAAGGTTAAGGTCGCAACAATAAATGATCTATAGATGAACATTTGACATGATCGAATTTTTTTTCTTCAATTTGAAAAAAATTCAAAATGTTTTAAAAGAAAATGGTAAGAAAGGAATTTACCTCTTTTAATGTAGGTCAAAAAGTGGATAATTTGTTGTGTAATTTGAAAAGACAAGCTCGAATAGGTTCATCAACAACTTTTGTGAGAATTGTGTATTGTTGTGTTTTCAAATATTGATCTCCTTTGGATATTATTTCTAGATTCATGATCAAGACCATAGCACATTAGCCTCCATTGTATGTTTCAAAAAATTGTTTATATTCTTTTATGAAATTATTACCAATAGTAAAAACATCTTGGTCAAATTCACTTTCTCCATCTGCTATCAATAAAAAAATTTCACCTTTGTTATTCCTTTTTCCCTTTACATAAACATTGATGACATCAATAGTAGGAGAGCTTCATTTTTTAAGAGAATTTTTGAATTCTTTAATGGAAAAACATGGGAACCAATTCATGTTCAAAACATTGATTGGTGACACAATGGTCATCAATTCAATTGTGATGACCACATGCATGTTGCCTTTCTCAAATCCCTTTTTGGACTTTGATTCAATGCCAAAAATTTTAACAAATCACAATGCATATATGCATAGCTTGAATCTTCCATGCTTCTATTTGCAATTCCATCAAATGTGTCATACCTATTGAACACCTTTGTTTCAAATGCAACATTTTAAACTTTAAAATCCAAATCATCCATCACAATAACTAATCAAACTTCTTTTATTAAAACAATAACCATTATGTAAGAAAGAAAATAAAACTTATCAAAATGAATTTGACAACAAACAAACAAAGTAACAAACAAAAGGAACTTAACAAACACACATTTGAAAAAATTCAAGCTTGCAAAAAACATCAATACAAAATGAAAGTTTAAGTTAAGCAAAACGTTCATGCTAGTTAGAAAGAAGGATAACAAGCATACCATGTAATATTTAGTATGGGACAAAAAAACCCAACTAAAATGTTAAACTTAACCTAAATCTTTTACTGGTGTTCTTTAATTTTAACTAGTTTTGACTGCATGGTTGACTACAACTTAACAATAAAAAATCATATTCATGGTTCGGTGGCTAAGTTATGGTCTAATAATGAACAAGGTATCCTATGAATTTTAATTATGCCACTCATGGGTTCCTTGGAACCCCAATTGTTTGAACTCATATTTGAAATACAACATTTTAACCTTAAATTTTTCCCATTGTTTAAACCATTCTTTTCATTTTCACTTCAATATATATCTACTTGGTAAACATCAACTTTTTTCTCACTTGCATGAAAATTTTGGTCACACAAAAAGTTGAAATTGAATTGTTTCTCAATTTTTGGTTAAATATATTCAATGTTTGATTTCAAAAATTATGAAATTCTTTTTTTTGTGTTGAAATTTTGCCATGTGTGGAAAAATGACATTGATATTCTTGGAAAAATATCTTTGTTAAGTCACCATATTATGAGACAAGAAAAAAAAAGGAAAAAGGGAATATCCCCCACCCAACCCTGCCCAGGAAATAATTCCTTGAAAAAAAAACCTCCTTACCCCTCCCAATACCACTTAATAAAACTCCTTAATTTTTCAAGTTCACTAAAACCCAACATCTAGAAAAACCCCTTGAATTTTTTTTTTAAAAAAATAATTAAAACCCTTATGCTCTCCTCACCCAACTTTTTAAAAAAAATTGACGCCTAAACTTTATCTATTTGGCCTACTTTTGATTCTTTGACCCCTATACCCAATTTCAAAAGGTGTTCCCACAATGTCTCTAAAAGAGAGAGCCAACAAAAGCACTTCAAACCAATACAACTGTTGTTGCAACTAAATTTTTATATGAATATACTTTGAGCTAACCACATGGTTGGCTAGGGAATTGGAGTGGACAAGCATTCCCATCCACTTGAAAGGAAGAGAGAAAATTTTTAATTTGGCTATTTTCAATTTTTGTTTATAATATTCTAATACCTTTATCATTTTAGCATAATTTTTTTATAAAAAAATTGTTAAATTTTGGAAATTCTATTTATTATTGGTGTCAAAATTTTAATAAAATCAACTCTCAAGTTTTTAATCATAAACCTTCCATGACAATGACTTAAAATTGAAATAGTCTAAAATCTAGACACACTATATTGTTCAATAACATTGACAAGGACCTATTTATTATTTTCGTTACCTATTGAAAATTTCAAAATTAAAAAAAACTAAAACTAAGTGTCAAAGTTAAGATTTCAAATTTGATTAATTATTCGACAATTTGTTGCCGAAATGACAAAGGTACTACGATACGATACTTGCAACTGAAGTATATTACATTTAAATAGTGATGACGATTATCAGTCCTTGGTAAGGTGACAACTACTGACATTTTTCAACCTGAAAAATGTGACCTAGACAAAGGATTTTTCATGCCAAAATTCACTCAAATTCGCCAGATTTTGAAGATTTAAAAAAAATTAAAAAATTCAAATTGCCAGAATTTTCATGATAAGTTCCAATAGGTAGCCAAGAACATTGAAGGGTTCCATTTCTTTTTTCACTTTCATATCTAGTATGTAACCAAAATTTGGGTAAATTATTTTTTGGATGATTGTCACCTTGGGTACATCCCAAAATTGTTAAAAGAAACCATAGTTGGATCTGATGTTTCACCATCCCAAAAAGGACTTGTTACCTGATACCATTGAAATATATGAAGGTAGGCATCATCATCCTACCAACATTACTATAACAATTGGTCAAGTTAAAGTGCTCAAGTTTAAAGTACTCATTCATATTCAGGTCAAAAGGAAATATGGTGGTGGTGGTTCTTTAAGAATGAAGCCTTTACTTTGATTTGTGAATGTGCAAGCTAAACCCTAAAACATCTCCAAGAAGCTTGCCTAATGCTTACACAATTTGGGTGAACTCATAATTGAGTAAGCCCTTGTTTACCCACGTGCACAATCCCTTAACATCCTCCTTTAATTTGGTGCTTGTGGGTAGTGGGGCAAGGCAAGTTGAAGTTGGAAGTTGGGACAACCTAACTAATATACATGCACTTATTTGATGAACCTTATAATACATACATATATGGCCCAACCCACATCACCCTTGGAGCTTAATGCATGCACTTATTTATTTATTTATTTATTTATTTGTTTGTTTGTTTGTTTATTTAAGAAAAAAATTGCCCAAAGTACACATGGCCATTGGGCTTGGCCCAAATCATCCACATCCATTTGAAAGATTTAAATAGCCATTTTTGGCTTATTAAACAATTTCTTGGTTAAAAAATGCACGTCAATTGACATGTGTGGATTACTTAAGTATGTGGGGTATATACCCCAAGGCATTTTGGGTTGGCACCGACCCAATGTTGGTTCCAGAAGCTCCAAAGTGTGAAATGATTTTCTAACAATTTCTTCAAATAATGGCCTTTTTTTTCTCCCAACAACCATAGGGTCTGCTTTGCTCATAGGGAAGAGACCACACATTGGTGTAAGATTTGGGTATAGAATTTTGGCTTCAACTTGACCCGATGTGTGAGGAACATTTGGTGTATTGTGTGTGCATATGATGGATGTGTATGTTCCATACATGCCCTTCTTTTTTTTCCTCTTTTTAAATATTTTTTAAAAATATTTTTAATTTTTTTTAATTTTATAAATTGATATGAATTAATTTTTTTGTAAATTAAAATTTTCAAATTTACACTAAAAAAAAAATTCCTAAAATTTCCCTTTTAAAAACAACAAAAAAATTTTGTTGGAAAAGATCTTTTTATGAGAACCAGATTGGTCCTCTAATATAATTTTTTTTGGGTTGGTGAAAACTGATCAGGGTATCAGGATTTTTAATTTTCTCAAACTCACATGTTTCTCAAACAGGCCCGTTCTTGCATATACAATATGATAGTCAATTTTCAAATCTGGTTTTCACAACCTGGTGATTACATCTTTCACAAATTAATTTTTAATTTAATAATAATTAATTAATTAATTTACTCGCTTTGTTAATTAAGTTAATTTTGAAAATTAAAAATGACTGAAAATAGATGGAAACTTTGTTTTAAAATTTTAATGTAAAATTTACAACTCCATAACTTCATTCTTTTCAAAAGCTCTTTCAAACCTTTCTAATTGCTTTTCTAAATAACTTTTCTTTTAAATTAGTAACTTGTCTTCTAAATTAACAACAAACTCAATAAAATCTACCAAATTATAAGGGAATTTACAACCTATCTTAGGATCATTGGGCCAATTGTTTTTGACAAAGATCAATTTGTCCAAATCTTTTGATCGTGAACAACATCAACTAATAAAGATTCTAGCTAAAGAAAAAAATATTTTTATCTCATTTGGGATCCAACTATCCATAAGAGTTGTCTAACACAAAAGCCAACTGTAGGAAACATGCTTTCATGTTTTTCTCACCACTGCAATGGACATTTGATGGTTTCAAAAGCCACTTGATAATGCTTGAAAATCAAAAGCTCTTTATTGATCAATTTTGTTGTGGGTTCTCTTGTGTTGGTTGTCATTTCAAAGATATCCAAATTGTTGTCCTCTTCAACCATTTGATTAACAAAACCTTTTTCAAATTCAGCCAAAAGATTGCAAATGATAATAACATTTAAAAAGTATTAGAAACAAAGATTTTTTCATATTCTTCAACAATTGCCTTACCTTGCTTGTGATCACTAAGTGAAGACACAAGAAGAAAGGTCAAAAACCTAGGGTCCAACATCAAAGAAAGCATATTATGGGACTTTTTTTCTTCATATTTTTTTAAGAAAGAAATAAAAGAATCCAAAACCTAAACAACTTCCTTTTTTATGATTGAGACCAAACATGATAATTCATAAATAACATTTCCATTTCTTTCCATTAAGTTGTCAAAGGTTACATAATCAATTTCATCCCTAAATTTTTAACTCGTGGATATGGTAGAGTTTATTACATGACTTAACAACTAATGACCCCTAAATTGGTTCAATATACATGCAAACATAATAGGGCCAAAAAAATCAACAATAATCTGACATATGTGCCATTTAATGGAGGTGGTACTTTTGCACTCATCCTCAAATAATTTGCAAGTTTTAACATAGTATAATTGGTTATTTGAATTACAAAGTTTCCTTAAAAAGGATAACTTCACTAGCAAATTTGCAAAAGGAAAAGAAAATGTTAAACTATGCATAGTAAGAATTGAAAAAAAGTTTAAACACAAAAATATCTAGGAAAAAACAAAGTTACCTTATTTTCATTGGAGTATTTAATTTCCTTGGGGGAATACATGAATTGACTCATGCCTTCTTTCATACTTGCTTACCCTTTCTTGATTATTTGGGCCAAGTTATTCATTACTACAAATCTCTTTGGGTAGTTTTGACTAACACATATCATAATTTTTTATAACCTTTTTCATCTATTTTTGCATATTGGCACACTTTAAAAAATGCATGACCAAACTGTTTTTTTCCTCCAAACCTAACACATCACAACTTATAATTGATTATAGGGATGCAATCATAATGTTTAAATTAAATCCTTCATCCTTGACATAAGCAATAATTTATCTTTTCAATGCATAATTGTCCAATAATTTTGTCAAATTTTTGGCCAAAGTTTATGCACTAGTTAGTATCTATTGTCTCAAAAAGGTCAAGGGTAATGTGCTTTGACTACCAATCAACTCCTAAAAAATTGATCACCAATGCAAAAATATCATGTCCACTTTTTGACGTCCACAAATCAAAACTTGCAATTGCAAAATGACATTATGTTGAAGCTAGTAAAACATATAATTGTTTAGTTTTTTCCATCAATCTGGGTATAATTCATGAAAATTTTGTTTCCTAGAAGGAAAAATATTATTTAGACACAAATGCATACTGAATCTTTTCAACCAAATACTTTCCATAAATTGTAAAGGAAGATGGTTTTTGATAATTAAAAGACCCAAGTTTTCTAAAAATTGCTTTTGCTACACATTATCTTTCTTGAAAGGTTCCTTTGCAACAATTTTTTTAATATGGAACTAAAAGACATGTTTGGTCTTGTTTTTCAAGGTTGTCTTTCATCTTCCTTCAAAGGACTATTGATTTTTTTCAAATTTAGAAAAAAATTACAATGATATGAATTTACATGTTTCTTCAATGTAGTTATAACATTAATTGTGTTATACATGATTAATTTTCTCTTAACTTGAGTTTTTGGATTTAAATTCAAAATTGAACTTTTGTGACAAAAAATACAATGCATGACTTGAAAAGTTGTTGAGTCAATTTCTTTGTACCATTAACATAGTAAAATGCCCAACACAATGCATTTATGCTATTTGGTTTCCAAAATAATCTATGAATGTAACTTCTTCAAAATTTCCTTCATTATTTATTCATTATTTTATGGATTTATATTTTCTTTAGTTTGAACACTTGCATTTTCTTTAGGTTTTTATAAAGGTTCAACTTCCATCCATACTTCATTCATAAATACATCATATGCATTTTCATTTTTAGAAGATTGTTCCATTTTTAGTTTGATATTAAAAAGTATTACCTTAATGAATAATGAAAAAATCACAACCAACATTTACAAGCATTTGCAAGATGTAATTTACTTTTTAAGCATTTACAAAACAAGATGAGATATATTTCTTAAACTTTTACGAAACAAGATGTAATGGAGTTTTGTAATGAAATGTATAAGAACATGCAAGTAATGAAAATCTTGCCACGAAATGCAAAAAATAAAAAAATCTAGAAAAATAAAACATTATCAAAAGAAAAAGACATAAAACTCAAACAAAAAAAATTAAAAAATGAAAAGAAAATCATCTTTCAAAAATTGGTGCTTTAAGCTTTGAACTCTAACTGGATAGGGCAAGAGGGGAGGGGGGATACCAAACTAACACAAAAAACAATAACAACACCAACACAAGAATAATAACAACACCAATGCAAGAAAAAATTAGCACTAATGTGAAAAAAACAACAATAAGGGTTGGGCTAGTAAGTACTTAAACTTGTGAGAAGAATGGCACATCAACGAAAGAAAAATAGTAACATTAGCATGATATGAACTATAATAATGACACAAGATGAGCTACATCACCAATGCGAAATGAATTATAACACCAATGTAACACTAGCACAAAAAGAATGGTAGCACCAACGCAACACAAGCCACAACATTAGTGTGAGTAGAATGGCACCACCAATGTAAGAAAAATTGTAGCACCAACATGAAAAGAACATCATCATCAACGTGCAAAGAACAATAACACCATGCGATAAAAACATCAAAACAATGTGAGAAATGCAAGATGACCTAGGTGAAAAAATAATAAACGAACATGGAAAGGGCAGCACCAATGCCAAAAGGAAACAACACCAATGTGAGCACCAATGCGAACAACAATGCCAACATGAAAAGAACAACATGAAAGTAGCCAAGAGAAAATAAAAACCAAAAACACAACCAAAGCAAGAACAACGTGAAAAAAACACAACCAAAAGAAGAAAAAAAAAACCTTGTAGAGAATAATCAAGCTTTTAGCCTTAGTTTTTAGTTTTTCCCTTATCCCTAACCTTAAACAACACCTCCGTCTCCCTAGCCGATGACTACTATTGGGGAACCCTAAAATGGAAGTCTCTAAAACTCAAATGGAGGTTTTATGAAAGAACCTATTCAATTATTCAAGAAACAATTAAAGAGAAAAAAATTACTTATCATGATTAGTTTTCATTCATGTGAAAACCAAAGGTCGGTTTTCAATTTGATTCTCACATGTAATGGTGTCAATTGGTTTTCATTGTGAAAACCAAATTAAGAACCACCCAACATTAGTTTGAACTTGCCATAAAAAAGGTAGAGTGAGTATGATGAGCTATTTGTTACAATAGGTATTCATGTTTTTTGGAAGGGGGTGTTTGTAAGGTTTTTTAAAAAAATTTGAAAAGTTGCAAAATTTGCAACCTTGGGAAGGAACAAATTGCACATTTTATGAAAATTCCAAGGCTATGAAGGAAAATAAAGCAACCAATCTTTTGGCAATGCAAATTTGGCAAGACAAATTTTCATCTTTGTGAATATCATTGGCAACATGTTTGGGGTTCCAATAGAGAACTTTGGTGACCAAACTCAATGGTTACATCAAAATTGATGCAAAACAAAGAAAAGTTGGCTATATCTTACATGACACATTACAACTTACTAAATAGCTTCACATAATCACATTATGGGGAATCAAATCTTGATCATCAAAAACTCTATCTGTTGTAGCATAATGTCTTTTACAAGTTGATAAGTTGTAATGATTTTTTAAAAACTTGGAAAACATGTTTGAGTAGTGGGAAGGGAGTGATCACCAAACTAGTGGAAATCATGAAAAAAAAAGGTCAATAACTCCAAGAAAAATATGGTGTTTCACATACAACAACAAAAAATAAAAAAATAACCAAGTCCAACATTTGCAATTTACATACAATGAAAACAAAAGGTCCAAATTATGGGCTGTTAAAAGCCATACTTGCCCCCTTAAGTGACAACTTATTTTATATTTATTCTTGGAATATTTTTCAAAAGTCCTCAAATTTATATTTTAAAATCATTATATTATTATGTTTAGGTTTATGTTTAAAATTTGTCAAAAGTATGTCATTATCAAGTCTTTTCAAAAAGTTGAACAATGTTTTAAAAAATTTATCAACATTGGTTACAATTGTTTCAAAGTGGTTTTGGGTATTTTTTATTTGCTATATTGATTTCAAAATTTCAAGATATGTATACCAATATATTGAAGATATATAATATTGTTAAAAAATCCATTTGTAGTTCTTTCTTAGAAAAAATGTTAAATGCACAAAATAAAAATAATGGTTACAATTGTTTGTGTACATGTTACCAAAACTACACCCAAAAATAAAACAACTTGTTTTGTGTTGGATAACCTACAAGTTGCAATTGAAGCACTTTCAAACATTTAAAGCATATCGATGCTTCTCTAACTACCAAATTTCCACAACTTCATTAAAAGGAAAATTTTATATTGTCAAAAAATATGCCCAAACATGTGAACACACAAAGCCAAATGTTCAATCAATTGATTATGGATTTGGGACTTGATGAAATTCAAATTACTAAATACTCTTTTGTCCTCCATTGAATTCATCACTTGAATTAGGACAATTTTTGCCAATTTCATGTATTTTGAAATGTTGTGAAACGAGATGGTAGGATTAATGCTAATCCTCCACATTTTAATCAAAGGCCAATTAATAGTATGATGAGGGTCCAAGGCAACTTTGGCATTACTTTTCATGGTGGTTTTGAACATGGATTTCTACATATTTAAGGTAGATGCACACAAAACTTCAATAATCATAATATTAATAACCCCCATTTTCTTCGGGGTACAAAATAAACCTTTGGCAACATGAAAATGGGTTTTGAATGATTCATCATAGTTCTCAAACGACCAATAATGAAGATACACCTTACCTAATGCCTCATTCACCCCATGTTGTGGAAAACATGTGTGTAGTTCTACCATTAATTTTGTGGGTACTTTTGAACATTGAACCTTGACACCTTCCACAACTTGGTCAAAAATATCATTAGTCAAATAACATTTTTGCCCTCGTCTTAGAATCCGAAACTTGTGGCCAAATGTGGTTTTTTTGGGATTCAAATGCCAAGTGATCAATGCCATTGTTGAGGTCTGTAATCCATTGCATCAAAATTGTTTCATAAATACCTTCCACAATAGTTTAAGCACACAAATGTCTGATTTGAAAACAATAAAAGGATCCAAGAACAATTCATGTAACTCTACCTATGTCAACTGATAGTTTGCACTAAATCAATGACAAAGATATTTTGAGCTTGTGCAAGTTTAATCAAGTTCTTCATGTCACTTAAAAGAGGCACAATGCAAGAAAAAACTTAAAAGTGTTTCAACATTAGCCAAATGCTCCAAGTTGGAGGTAACAACTTGGATTGTAGGTTGTCCAATACCATTTTCAACAATAATGGATGGTATTCTTGCAACACTTGTTTGAATGGGCGTAACATATAAATCCAATGGGTCTTGACATTATCAAGATTTTCAAACCCTTTCTTATCATGATCTCCCCAAGTTTATCTAGTTCCAAATGCCTTTTTGAAAAATTGATTAAAAAAAAAAAAAACTTCCAAGATTGCTTTAGGTGATTAACCATAGGCAAAACAAAGAGGGTTTGGACAAATGAATTTGTCCAATACACCATGTAATGAACAACGATGTAGATTAGATTGGATTTGAAGGGTAACAACCATGCAACAACCTTGAAATACACCTATCCCATTAACACCAAAAGACATCATTTCTTGGAAATGACCCTAGAATTAGGGATACTTATGTTGATGAAGACTATTCGGATAATCATTGTAATAAAGTTGATTACATTAAAACCATCCACTACATGTTGCCATGATAACATGGGGACCTTTGTTTAGTTTTGAATGGTGTATGCATGAATTGATAATTAGGACTAGTTATCAATTAAATAATTTCATCACAAGACAAAATGAAAACATTAATTTTTCTATTGCACACTTAGTAGCTTCCGTGCCAATGATATGAAAAGTTTCAACCATACCCCAACTTGCATTGTCACACAAATGTTTCTTTGGGTAGTGTTTCATTTTCAACAAATGAAAAAGAAACCTAATATTTTCAAAATCTATCATAGGTTTAACATGGGCTAGCAAAAAACTGCTAAATCAAAAACATACTTTTGTTTTGTTAGATGCCAAATCTCGGTAAATTGCAAGTTAAAGAATAGAAGCATGAAAGATTTGGGCAAACATAACCTCATTTTTTACATGCACACATAAAACTTCCTAGTTTTCACCCTCGGCATAGAAGAAGTAGCTTTCCTCTTCCCTACATATTTCAACAAATAATCAACTTTAAGGATCAAAAGCTTATAATTTGCCTTTGGAATTGACTTTGCTTTTGTTAGTGGTGACTAACCCACCCCATCCATCACAAACTTTGCTCATGGCAATTGTGTTGCCCAAATGTTTTGAAAGTTTTGACTAAATTCATATTTGTACTTCTTCACCATAGATTTTGGGAATTCAAGGTTATTCTTTAAATCCACAATAGTTGTTGTTACAACAACATTGCTTTACAAAGCAACATCATGATTTATACTATTAGAATGTGCACAAAAAGATCTAACAACAATATTGTTGAATGAAACAATGTTAGGATTAACAATACTTGGTGCACAAGAAGATTCAAAAGGAACAAAATCAAGAGGAAAAAATTCAAGGGCAAAAGAAGGAAGTTGAAAACCAAAAAATGTCTTGTATTTAAAATTGAATTAGACACAAAACTTGTAATAGATTAATGATTGAGCAATGAGAATTAAACAAACTTGAAAGACAAGCCCACACACCAAACAATCAAAAGAAAGCATGAAAAATGTGTAAAGCCCTTGAAATGGAAAAAAAACTTGGATAGTTGGCCACTTCACAAAAGTTAAATTTAAAGAAATCACCTCAAGGGGAAAGTTGACAATGAAGACAAAGAGTTCAAAACATTGCATTTACAGTTCAAGTTTCTAGCCCCCATTAACACAAATCCTACCTCCCCACAAATCATTGTTCTACAATGTTGCTACTTGAAGCTCGAACATCCAATGTGCAAGTGACAAGTAACTACAAGTATACAACTTCAATACAATGAATATTAGGTTTGTAGCTTGAAGCTTCATGAGCAAAATTAAACATGAATTCCCATGCCACAAAAGAATAGTGCATTGTGTAATGCACACACTTTGTAAACACCTAACTAGTTAGCATTCAAAACTCTTGAGTTTTGACCACTTGGAGTTCAGTGTTCAAGGCAATGGGTGTCATGTTCTCAACATCTCCGTTAGGTATTAGAGTTTAGCTCTTTTTGTGACACTCGTCAATGTTTGAGTGAACAGGGTAGTGGCATAAGAGTTTCAAAATTTTCATTTTGGCAAAGATAGCATTAAAAAAAATCCTTTGCGAAGGTCAGTTGACATTTTTTTGCGGGGTTTTTTTGACAAAAAATTGCAAAAAAAAATGTTGGGTATCCACATCCTTAGGAAGGGGTATGAGCCTAGGCCAAATTTGGTGACAAACAATTTAGGAATAGAAATTTCATGCATCCAATGAGATGGCCGGGATGGGTGGCAGGCGTAGGGTTGGTTTTGAGATTTCTTTTGGATTTTGGTGTTTGCACCTTGTTCCCAATGTGTTCATAGTGTGTTCTCATCAAGTTCCCAATGGTTCTCAATGATGCTCCCCGTGTGTTTCTCAAGTTCTCATTTGTTCCTCAAGCTGTTCCCAATAGCACCATACTGCATCTGATAATGTGCATCTAAGAATCTACCCCTGTAACCTAGACCAAAAGGAAAGGCTACACAATCTTTTATTTTTGGAATATTCAAAGTGTGAGTGTATTTTTTTGTGATGGGCTAATAAAAAAAGGGCTACTCACAAAAACAAAAAAGACTTTGGAGACGACCCCACAATTTGCATGACCCTTATTTTTCAGAATTTTTGGCAATTTCAAAAAATAGTTAATTTGTGCCTAACCAGCCTAGGTGCTAGGATAGTGTAAGCAAAAAATGAGTGATGAACACATTGAGAAAAATAAATTCTGGTACCCACCATCATCAATGGGGTATTAGTGTAGGCCTACACTGAAATGGGTGACAAACACACTTAAGAACATCAATGAGATGAGGTAGTATGCAATCAAGAGGCCCAATTTTTTTCCTTTGGGGAGGCAAGGGGAGGCAAGGGTAGGCAAGGCAAGGTGAGGTGAGGTGAGGTGAGGGGAGGAATTTTTGGATGTTCCCCATGTGTTCCAACCAAGTTCTCAATTGTGTTTGCATCAAGTGAGAGTGCAAACTCTATTTGTAAGAGTGTTGATGGTTTGAAAACTTTTTTTTTTTGGTTTTTTTGGGGGGGTAATATGGGCCAATCAAAGTGGCTCATTGCAAAAAAGAAGAAGAAAGAAGTTTCCCACAACTAACAATAGCTACCCAACAACAACAACAACAAGTGTAGGGTAAAGCCCGAGGGGCCCTTGGGGGCTTTACCAGAAGAAGGGCCCTAAACCCTAAACCCTAAACCCTAAACCCCCCCTACTGCAAGGTGGAGCCGAGAGCACACAGCTCTGAATTTGATAAAGCCCACCACCAAGGGCTTTACGAGATGTAGAAATTCCCATGATACCCGGCAGGTACCCTGCCAGATGCATGCATCCACTGGGTGTCATGTGAAAAAACGACAATATGCATTTTTGAATAACGGAATGCTCGTCGCCAAGTCATGCATTATGTTTTTTGAAGCGTTCGATGCCACATTATGCCTTGTAAGGTGCCCTTCAACTACACTAAAACAAACGGGCAGGTTGATTTTATCTTTTTTTTTTTTTTTTTTTTTTGTTTTTAAAAAAAATAAGCTCTTTTTGGGTTTAATGTTTTCTAATTTACCTGGAAGAAAAAAAAAAAATATAGAGAAA
>Ga0116231_10000972_pt1 | contig 55950 bp, 48 predicted proteins | sample S1TSphgellanicum_2_FD_89695 | JGI IMG/M metagenome (GOLD analysis project Ga0116231, IMG submission 89695) | Host-associated microbial communities from peat moss isolated from Minnesota, USA - S1T2_Fd - Sphagnum magellanicum MG | ecosystem: Host-associated > Plants > Peat moss > Unclassified...
GGAAGGGGGGATTTCCTGATGGAGCCAGGCCCCAGCATAAAATGATCGTCAGGTTTTGATGGCAGGTGTTTACAACAGCGAGCCAGACCTCTTGTTCAAAAAACAATTTCTGAAAAAAAAAAAGTTCAAAATGGATCAGGAAAGGGTGAGAATACCTACTTAGGCTACATACCTACTTACCTATTTACTTAGGTAGGTAGGTAGGTAAGAAGGTAAGTGAACTAAACAATAGCCATGTAAATATTGTTATTTCATTTTTTGTTTTGTTTTTTGGGTTAAGTTTTTTTTTTAGTTCATCTCACATGTTTTTTAATGTGAAAACATAAGAGAAGGCACCCTTGTTATATAATTTACAAAATAAGATTAGAAGACAAAACATATGGGTTGAATTTTTTAGTTGCAAATTAAATTGTAACTAAAGAAATTCTCTCATCTGCTTTGTACTAAATACGTAAATAAAAAATTAATTACTTACTTACTTACCCACCCACTTACAAACCAACCTATAATTACCTATTATTCTTTAATTATTTAATTCTAGAACTTGCATTCACTTTCACTTCATACCTTTTACTAACTAATCAATTAATTCATAATAATAATTCATCAACAATAAGTCATTATTTTATGAAATTATTATTTAATATATAATTATATAATTCATTAAAACTATACAACTGATTTTAAAACTAAAATTAATTAACTGGTTATGATTTTAATTATAAATTTAATGAATATATAATATAATTAATTATTTTAAAAATGATATTAACTATTAAATTATGAACTTCTGAATTTATTTAATTGATAATCATTTTCAATTGATCTTAAACATTAAGTAAATGATTTAACTTGTGAATATTTAATCAATTAATTCAATAGCTGACTATCTAGTAGTTAGTTCAATATTTATTAACCATAATTCTTGATTAGTAAATATAAATGATCAGATTATTAATTCACTGAATAATAATTAAAAATTAGCTAAATTACTGATTGAATTATTAATTAAATTTTAACTGATTAATAATAATAATAAATTAATTCTCAACTTATGAATTAAATAGGAAATAAATTTAATTAATCATTATCAATAACTAGATAAATGAATTGGTGAAATTTTAATTAATATTTTTATAAGCTACATAACTATTAATTAATTAATAAATTAATAAATAACTTACTCATTAGTTTGTTATAATTTATAAACTAATTATTTAATACCAAACTATTAAATATATTTTATGTTTGATTAACTTATTAATAATTAAATAAATAATAAATATTTTAATTAATTAACTATTATTTCATAATTTTCATTTTAATCAATTTACTATTAATAATAACTCATCAATAATTATTAATTTATTAATCAATAATCAAAACTCAATATAAACTATTAACTTACTAAACACATAATAAATCATCTGTAATTAATTCATTATTATTCCATAGTTTATATTATTTAATCAATTAGTTGACAATATTACTTTATCAATAATTAATATTGGTTGATATGAAGATTATGTCATCTTAATATGACCTCACTACTATCATGTTTATAAAATAAACATGATATTTTTGTAAACAAAACGTATTTTAAAATCAAGAAGAATTTATAAATATGTTCATAATTCCAATTAATATGTGTTTATGTTGAATATAGGTTAAATACATTTTAAATATGTTAAATAAATTTAATATATGCTTCATATATTTTGACTACATGTTAAATATACTTTTAATGTAGTTCAAAACATCCTAGTGTACATAAATTGTATAGGCGCACCACAAAAAAAAACCAAATTACAACTAATTTTGCAACTAAATGAACATACAAGCCTATGCTTGGATGAAAAACTCAAGAAGTTAGTCAATATTGAAGGATGTACAATTTAGTAGTCGCACCATAGTTCTAAAAATAATAATAAGATTAAACAGATGGTTATTAATTGCAAAAAATGATGAAACATAATTACAAATGACAAATAGTCGCATGTAATCACAAATTGAATGGTCCCATAATACAAGATTTCTAGTAGTGAATGTTTTAGATGTAATATATCATTATATCAATGTATCCGATGCATTAATGTATTAATGCATCAATGTATCAAAGGATCTTTGGGTGATACCCACCATTTAATCAATGCTTCATATGCCCAATTATGAGAAATTGAAATGATCATGCATGACACATTTAAAAATATCTAACTGAGAGCAAATCCATTTTTTTTGGAGGCAAGATTCCATTGTGATGATTTTTCTTGAGAAATATGGTGATTACATACCAATATGTTCTGTTAAATAATTTCAAATTTCAAAAAATGAAAGTGGGAAATATCAATTGTTACAATTAAAGAATGGTGGGATATGTCAATTAAGTGTCAATTTTTCATATGAAACCACGTTTTATCAAATGTGGAATAGTGGTAAGACATTGAATGTATTGCTCATACCATGTGTCATTAACATATTGTTGTTTTTTGACTAAATAAATGACTATTTTACCCTACCCATAAATTTGGAAATGTGATAGCCTCTTGTCCATGTATATTGAATTTTTTTTGCCTCATTATGTTTATACACATGTGGATGTTAACTTTCAATTGGAAATATCCTTAGTGTATTAAAAAAATTTAATGTATCAAAATAAAACAAAATAGTGCATTAAAAAAATGGTAAATAAAAATTGGGTAGATTTGAAAAGTGGTGAAAAATGTAAATTAGGTGCCAATTTTTATATGTACCCATCTATTTGTCATGTTTGAAAAAATGTTGATATATAGATTATATTATTCACACAAAGTGTATATTGTATTGGTATTTTCTAATACATTAGTGACTACCTCAAAATAACAATAGATTTGGAACATAACCTTTTATCCATGTATTTTGAAAATTCTTTCCCCATCATTGCTATGTTAATGTATACACAACTTTCAATTGAAAAAATCCTCAATGTCCAGAAAGTTTTTAATGCATTAAAAACACATGGCAAATGACAATTGGTTATAATTGGAAAGTGATGAGAAACATATACTTTATGTCAATTTTTTATATGTAGCCATTCATTTGTGATATGGTAATATATGGAGTGTATTGTTCATAAATGTGTGAGTAATGTATTGTTATGATTTGATACATTAGTGATAGAGTTTACACGAACCATAAATAAACATGTGGTAACCTTTTATCCATGTATTTTGAAAAAAATCCCACCCTTGTTATTGCCCCATGTTAATGGATGGGCATGTGTAGATTTTGGGTGCACCCATCCGATTGATGGGTTGTTTTGAAGTCTACCCATCTACTTGTTGGGTTTCTTCTCAAAATAGGAATGTTGGGTAACTGATTTAATCATACCTCTTATCATTTTAGTTTTTTTGGGTTGTGATTTGCCTTTTTGTATTAAGAGGTTTCATACTACTATGAATTGTAAAAATCAATCATATGACTAATTTTTTAAATGAATTTTTTTTGATAAACATACGAATTATTAGTTTCAATTCCTTTAAATCATATTAAAATGAGATTCTTAAAAATTTGATTTGAAAGATTTTGCAAGAATTGATTTTTAAAAAAAATCAATTTAAAAAAAATAATTTTTGAGATATAAATGTTTTTAATTAATTTGATGTTATTTTTAAAACTTCAATAATGCTTTGGTGAAGATTTAATAACAAAAACCATAATGAAATTAATTTAAAAATATTTTTGTTGCTTTTTATGTTATAAAATTTTATTATTTCCCCTAAGATAGTAGACATGCATGTATGATTTTACATTTTACCAAGCACATATGGGCCAAACACAACTAGTTATGTTTAAATATGCATGACAACTTTCAATTGAAAAAATCTTTAGATATCAACAAATCCTTCATGTATTTTAAAAAAAAAAGTGCCAAATAACAATTGGTTACAATCAAAAAATGATAGGAAATGTAGACTAAATGTCAACTTTTTCTATGCAACCATCAATTTGTCATGTGTGGAAAAACAATCATACATAAAATGTATTGATCATTTAACATGGGAATAATGTATTAATATTTTTTTGATACATTGATAACTATTTTACAACCATAAACATAGAAATGTGATAGCCTCTTGTCCATATATTTTGAATTTTTTTTTTTTTTTGGCCCTTATTATGTTTAAACAAGCATGATAACTGATATGATTTTCAAGAATGCCAATAGTCAATAGAGGGCAATTCATGGTGTAAAAAATTGATGCATCATTTATTATTTTGTAATTTTCTTTACTGTAATACCTTGCAGATACCCACTGGGTATTATGGCAAAAATTTAAAATAATAATAATAATAATAATAGTGACCTATTGCCTCGTCCTAGGCCCCTTATTTTGAGATTGCCCTCACCCTAGGGCTTTACCCTACACAAAATGCCCCCTGGCTGCTGCTGACAAAGTAGAAGGTACCAAATGCATTTACACTGCCACAAATTGCAGAGGTGTTTTATGAGTCCCTCAATGTCTGATATGCTTAGTTGGCAAATGTGGAAAAGGTCAGTCTGGTAACTTTCTTTGCTGAGTCACCATTTCAGAGCACCGTGTCCTCTCCAGGTCAAGTGGCTCAACTGAAAAGGAGTCTACTTTTAGTCCTGCTGATCCAGTGGGCCACTTGTCCTTCATTTTTGATACTTTTAAGTGCTGAGTCACCACCTAAATGCCAACAAGTCTCCTGTCCAGTTGGTGGCCTAGGCTAGTGCTGCTGGTGTAAACGGCACCGGGTGGGTATTTGACAGCCTTGGGTAGTGATGGTTCTTTGAATTTTTCAGAGGGCACCAGAATCAAAGATCCGCTGGTTCCAGTTCTTTCAACAACCTTAAAGAACCGGCGGTTTTCATGAAAGAACAGTCGAAGAACCAGTAGTTTTTGGTTGGTTGTTTGACAATGAAAACTGGCCTCAACCATCCAAATTCTATTGGCATTCAAGTAAAGATTGGAGATGTGGTGATTCACAGGGTCTCACCAACTTTGCAACAGTTTCCATACTGACAGTTGGAACAAATTGGAATGAAAGCATCCCTACTCACATATTGATGGAAAGGGCCAAAGGGAGATAGATAAAACTCGAGATATATTATTTGCTCATGACAATCAGATACACATATTACATGACCCAGAGATTTGGCAAATGAGTTTGCAGACTTAAGTGCCATATTATAAACTACCAAAAGACAAAGACCTGGACACCTGCTGATCAAAGCTATGTTCCCATTGCATTTTGCAAAGAAGAACAATACTAGGTGGAGCAAGAATGAATGATGCTTCTTGGACACACAGTTGCACAGAACTTAGTCTGGGCTGTTTGCTGAAGATTGATGGTCCTACCCCATGGAAGCATCTATGATATCCCTGCTCCTGAACTGCCTTGTCAACCTAACACTGTACAAAAACTCAGGACTTCCCAATTTGAAATGTGCAATACATCAATGCATGCCAGTAGGGTATGCAAAAAAACACTTGGTAGTGCTCCTGGAAAATCAACTACCTTTCAGTTCATACAAATTTTGGCTTCCAGACACTACATTACTTTGTTAGAACAGTGTAATGACAATGTTGCCACAGAAGATGTGTCACGTTCAAACTTGTTGAGTGCTACCTGCCACACATGCCAACAATATAAGGAACATGACTAGACATGCATTCTCTCCCCCATCAGTCTAGATAGAGAAAACAAGTGAGCTGTTCTCCTTCAAGCAGCATGTTACCTGCCTCACCAATATTTTCTTTACTCCTTCATTTATGAAACTTCGAGGCTAGCCTGAGCTACATGATTGAGAGCCTCTTCCCCACCTACTCTAGAGATAGTAGATACTGCCCCCTCTCAAAGATGGCCTATATAGGGTTGCAGCACCAGGCTTCATGATTTGCCACTCATTCTTTCAGGGTTCACATGGGACCTGGTGTAGCCATAATCCCTGCCTAGCAATCATGATCAACAAGATGTCCATAGCACATCTATGGTGTGCTAGCATGATAGGTGCATCAAGTCAGGTGAGGTACATACCAAGAGAATATCCTCATCAGTGCCATATGACTTCCGAGCTTCATCCATGGCATCTAGTGTGATCTTCCCACTTGGACTGCGGATCAATACCCAAGCAGTATCAGAATCTCATGTCAAATTCTCATACACTCAGGTCAAGAACTGCATTAAAGTTCTCTCCTGAAGGAAATTCACCAATCTGACAGGCTAATCTTCATCCCTAGATGCCAAAGACCTCATGGGCCACAAATCACCTGGCACTTGCAGGGTCTCGAATCTCAAATTCATCTGTGTCCATGTCATAACCACATATGACCACATAGTGTCCTACAATCAGGCAAAAAATTTCAGAGTCAGTGCTGGCTAACACAGTGGAAGAATGTGATAAGTTCAGTACTTGAGAGAACACCATGACAGGGTCACTGACCTGTATATCCAGTGTTGAGGCCACAGCAATCAGCAAGGCAAAGCTCATCCAGCCATGGATGACTGCTCTATCCACACCCCAGAAGCAGTTCCAACTCAAAAAGAAGGCAGACCCAGAGACAAAATTGGGCTCCCTACTGCTACCACTGAAATTGCTGACATGCGCTCACTCGATAATGGCAGATTTGTTTTGTGTATAGATTTGTCCTTCCATGTCATTAAGAAGGAACATGAGAAAAGCACAATGGAATGTACCTTAGCTTGCGCTTGTCAACCAAGGCAATGGCAAGATACCGGCCAGACAAAATAAGCAATGAAAGCTCTTCACCAGTGATTGACCTCCACTGATACAGGCCAAAAGAATGTGGTTAAGAAGGGCAAATTTTCACAGCAGACAAAGCAATGAAGCATGACTGCAAAAACCAGGACTCACCTGCACTTGAATCCCTACAAGGGGGGCTTTCTCAAATAGCTTATTTACACGAGCTCCATCTTCTTCCATGTTCTCCTGTTCCCAACCCCTTCTTTCATGAGCCCACTCAAACAGTTGACATACAGCCTAGAATAGGGTTACCAGAAGACAGTTTACAAACAGAGGCATGAGAACACACATCCTGACATCTTTGGCAATCTCAAGGGAGGACAAGAAGTAAAATTTAGATGCAGTAGTACAATTATGCTAAGGGGTGCAAACATCAATAATAGGTACACCAACCTTGTAAAATGTTTCAACTGCAAAATTGGGGTTAGCTCCAATTGTCACGGTCAGAAATGCCACATCCACTGCAAAGTGGCGCAGTAAGTGTGCTAAATCTACGGTCCAAATGCTGTCCAAAATACCAATTACATGGAAGTCATGAGGGAAAAATTGACTTCCACAGGAAACAACACAATAAAAATCATATATAAGAGAAAGATGAGCACCAACAACCAATGTATTTCAGACTGAAGCTCAGACAACCCAAATCTTAGACCTGTCCAACCTGCTGATTCCACACAATATAACCGTCTTCACTGGTATTCCTGCTGGAAATTACCAATCTAATGTTTCTTCACTTGCACCTGTCAATCCTCCTGATCCTTATTGGATATTCTTACCTGGTAGTTTGGCACAGTTGGCTGAGGTATTTGAGATCACAGCCCTCAACACCGAGCACTTTCAACACCATTAAAACACATGCCAATCCACAGTCCCAGTTGCATAGCTGCCGCACATGTGGCACCTGAAAGTCAGCACTCATCATCAGTCTCCAATATGGTCACCAGAATCAAAATGTCCATTGAAATTAATTGCAGGAATTTATGTGAACTAGCAATCTTAATGGCATACAATGCAATTATTGATTCCCCAATGGTCTATGAAAGTCTTGCTAATTTTGGTCACAGCTCAGTCATTTACATGTGAGCGAGGAAGCAGACACAGAAGGGTCTCTTTTTACCGGAATAAATCGTGCACGTGGAACAGGCATGCTGAGGTCCATCAAGGGAGATGGTGGCGAACTCCACACTTTGGATTCAATAAGTGAAGCAGCCACCCACCCCTTGCTAGCATTGTCTGTCAAGCTTTGGTTCTGAGAATATCCATTGGACCCAAAGACAGGGCAGGGCGTTCTCACTCTGGAAGCCCGCCCCGCCACAGCAGGTTCCATGACTTGAACTTCCGGAACAAGCAGCTCAACCTCAAAGTTGCTGCAACTTGGTGTCGATTCCGAAAGTGTGGAAGCCAGTATTGACAAGAAGGAACAGACTCCAACAAACAAGATGGTGGCAAGTAAAATATGAGCCCAACTCTCAACAAAAACAGATACTCAAAAGATCCTGATCAATTGAAAAACCAAGCTTGAAAATCCAACCATAAGAAATCCACCATGAAAAATTTGCCTGCTTATGGCATAGAATAGTCATTAGGTGAAAATCAGCCCTGATAAGTCGGCCACCCCAAAAAAAAAAAAAAGTATACAAATTACAGTGTTGTAGTAGAGAGAAAAACAAGAATATGTATGTGAACCAAATCTAATTTCTAGTTGAAATGCGTTCAAGAGTACAAACAAAGACTGAGAAACAACAATAATAGGGTTCTCAAAACCCTAAAAACTCCGAAGCCAAAACAGAAAGGACAATCATGGGAAACAATTACAAATGAAAGAAACACGATAAGAGATACTCTCTAACATATGCAGAATCCTTCTTCGAGAAACCTAAAAATCCCCGTCCTCCCCGCTCCCCCACCAAAAAAATTAAAAAAACAGAAGACCGTTACATTGTGTATCCATCTCCACAAACTCAACCCCGCGAAGAAAAAAGAAACGGAAAAAGGAAAAAAAGAAAAGAAAAGAGAGAACTCGCTTGAAATTCAACGGCTTGTTAGTACTAGTCCGCACGAAGACAAAATGATGCAACACAAAACGATGATCTCTCTCTCTCTCTATTTAGTGATGTCAAACTGCGAACGGAGTGAGACGAAGGACATCACACGACCAGAGAGAGAGACAGAGAGAGAGAGCGCGACACACACAAGCATACGAAGTGAGGGGACAAAAGAATAAAACCCTGAATCGAGGGGACGAAAGTTTTTTTTCATCCAAGTATATCCCCTCGATCAAACACCACCCAAGTGATGAAACGGTTCACTTATCACCTGGTTTTTCACCACGCCCATTTACTGTAGTAAACAACTGCGTTGACTTTTTCTCAAGTAGAGGTGTAGGTACCCGTGTTGACCGGATATATCGTTTTGAATATATCTTTGGGTAAGGGGGTTTTTTTCTTTGCCAATTTGTTTACCCATTGGGAAAGGGTGCATAAATTTTATTTTTTCTTTTTACTGATTGAATAATGGCATATAATTTTTTCCAATTTATTTACCCATTGAAAGGGCACATAATTTTATTTTATCTTTTTACCAATTGAATAATAGCATATAATTTTTTTCAATTTATTTACCCATTGGGTAAGGGTATATAATTTCAATTTTTTTTGACTGGTTGAATAATGGCATATATATATTTTTCAATTTATTTACCCATTGGGTAAGGGTATATAATTTTTAAAATGTTATCTACTGATTGAATAATGACATATAAATTTTTTCAATTTATTTGCCCATTGGGTTAGGGTATATTAGCACTTAAATTTTTTCATCAGGTTAGGGTTCAATTATATAAAAATTATTATTTTGAGATGAATAGGGTCCAAGTACCCCCTTATCATATACCTCTTTTTGGGGTAAAAAATCGGTATGCATTTTAATATATTTATGTATTTATTTATTTTAAAATGAAAGAAAATGCCCACATTTTGGATTATTTATAAAAAAAACCTCGGAGATCAAATAAAATGTCAAAAATGCAAGAATCAAAATTTTTTAGTCACTCTTGATGAGAATAAACATGCTTTAAAATGAACACTTAATGTATAAAAAGCAATGGTCATGGTTGACATTCAATTGTTGATGGAGTCTAAAGATAATTTGTAACTCATCTTGGAGTGCTTTAATAAGCTTTTGAATCATCTAATTCTATTAAGTAATGTGAAAGTTATGTGCCTCCAAAGTAAAGGGGTCTTTTCATTTAAAATATATCCTTATCACATACACCTATGATTCTTTAACATGTACATTTTTGCCACATGTTAACAATTCTCAATTTTATTTCATATGGTTTGTCCAAAGTTCTCACCTTCTCACCCATATAGTTGGACCGAAGAAGAGTCTTGCCATTGTTACATAGAAAGTGATATTTTAGGAAGCTTTTAAAGTTTCAAGTTTCTTCTTTCTTGTTATGAGCTAATCAAATTGGTTAATTGCCAAAAAACAAAAAAACAAGGAGTTTGAGAGGGACCCCTTTATTAACAGAACTAAAAACTTTAGGGTTTAAAGCATATTTACTTGAAGTTTTTTTACTCAGATGCCAAAATATGTCTAGTTATGGATATGAGCATTTTTTACATGTATCCAAGGTTAGGAATAAGGTTTTTAAAAAAAAATTATATACCTTTGAATATGTGCTTTTTTAAGGTATGTTGATTTGAAAAAATAGATTAAAATAAATAATATATCCTTTCCACTCCTAATGAATATATCTTGGTAAAAAATATACCCACATAACAATGGTAGGTACCCCGCATTACATATGTCCATGGTTGTAAATGGTGTGGCAATAAAATTGAAGGGCAAGTATTGTTACGTTGGGTTGCCCTCCAAATCAAATTCAAAACTTGTGCAATCAAGGGTCTAATTGAACAATGAATAATCCTTGCAACCTCTAGTTAGTTAAGTGTTCTTTTTCATATTATTACCATGTAACAATGATGTGGAGCAATATTTGACCACTTTTCATGACACGATGGTGTTATGTTGCATTCATGTGCCATACATACAATTTATATACATTAACACCAATGTGTACAATGTATACATCGATGTTAATGTATATTAGTTGTCTCTTCCCAAAAAAAAGTCAGATGGAAGCAAAAATTTAGGGTTAGAAGCTAACTTGAAAGCTTGTGATCTATGCCTCCCTCATCTAATATACAACTTATTTGTCTAAGAACAAAAAGGAGAGAACTTGTTGGATGATAACACACAAAATCACAAGAACAAAAGCAACAGGTGCTTATTAAAATTGGTTTTATTCCATGATGACAAAGCCAAAGGAGAGGTTTGTTGGTCATTATTTACTATGGTGTTGACATTGGTATTCAAGGTGTACAAAGTGGAGCAAGAAATGTGCAGGCCATTTGACATTTCTTCTTGCAAAAAGAAGGCAAGAATAACAACTTCATTTATGTTTTGCATAGACTTTGTAAGCTTTTTAGTTTCTTTTGTAGCTATGCAAATATAATTTTCAAGGGGAAATGAACATGCAATGGAGCAAGTGTGTAACATGCAAGGCAAACCACTTCGATGACTTTTGACAAGGTGCCAAAGTTTATGCATAATGTTTTGCTTGCTACACTCTTCCAATTCTTCATCTTCCTACCAAGTTCTTTTGCAACACCTTGTGACTGTCAAATTCATCATGTTCTAAGATGCAAATTAGATAATAGGAATCACACCCACCACTTTGTATGAGGGCTTATTTGACAATATCCTCAATATATTTTCATTATTAATTTTTTAAAAAATTGTTAAATTATTTTTATGATTTTAAATAATGTTGCATTATATTATAATATAAATATATCTGTGGACCTTTATGGTGAAAAATCTCATTGGGTCAAGTGTGAATTGAAATGCCATTGGCCCCAAGAATTAAGGTTTGGAATTTGAGAAGGTGTTAAAGTTTGGGATGTAAAAGGGCAAATAGATAGGCTAATAATGAACAAGTAAATAGGATAGCTAATGGGAGATTCCAATGCATTTCCCCATGAAATGGAAAGTCAAACTTTTTCATGGGACATGAATAGAGGCATTGATTGGTTTTTTTTGAAATTTTAAATTAATTTCTTATTTTTATTTAAATTAATTTCCAATGAAAATTTTCAATTTTTTTTTTGTTGGTTGGAAAATTATGAAACAATCACTATGCATTCCACCTTGCCAAAAGGCTTTGCAATGATACTAAAAGAATAGCAAGGGGCCCCATGGTGCATGAGGGTTAAGGTGTGGTCATGAACAAACAAAAAAAAATGAAACAAACACCTATTTTAGTACATAGATGTTAAAATGATTCCCCCAAAGTATCTCATGTTTAAAGAATCTCCCTCAAAATGGGAGTTTTTACAATGCATATTAAACATTAGTTACAACATTTAATGGGTGTTTTTGAGTATTTTATCCTTACTATCATTCAAAATCATATCACATGTTTCCATAATATATGGGCAATATATTTGTGTAGAAAAAAAAATCATTTTCAACATTAAATTAATTTGATCTAAAAATATGAAAAACAAAACAATGATTATGCCCTTTGTGACTCTTATTAGCATGATTGCACACACCCAAGTTCACACCCAATAAGTTATTACTTGTAGGTTACCATTTTTTTTTAACAATTTAAACCTTTGCAACGCCTTATGATCAGGCCTCCTTAAGTTCGAAAATCGCACGAATGTACGATTTCGATGTTTTTTCGGGCACTTGCTGCCCTAAAGGCGTGCGATTCGTGCACTAGTATATTAACTATGGGTTAAGGTTCTCTCCAATCTTATTATTAACCACTGCTACTGGAGATAATAAGAGGCAGTCAATCTTCTTCTACAACTAATAACAACTAATAACCAGTAGCAAAAGAGGAAAAAGACAAGAAAACGAGGTGCTAATTCCCTTCTTGGAGTGCCATCTCGTTGAAGGTTTGACGCAACTTCTCAAGCTACCTCAAGTGCAATATGCCTTCCAGAGAGAAGCTTGTGAATGCAGAATGATGATCATCCTTCTCATAGTTGATGGTCGAGAAATCAGCCTCCACAATCGTTGTTCCAAGCATAACACTAGCCAAACCGGCTGCAAAGCGAAGCATGTAGGGGAAACGATTACCGAGTGGCCGCCATGTTTTCCCAAAATCAGAGTCTTCATTTCCTTTCGTCAGGGCTACCTTGAGGTTTGAGTCTTGGGATATCAATCGCACAAGCTGCTCAAACTCGTTGCTGACGACTTCCTCGACAACAATTCTCGAAAAAGAATGCCTCAGCCTCTCTTCGTGTTCAAACAGTAACTCCGTAAATTTGATAGTTGAAAGTCCCGTGATCTCAAATGGCAGTACTGGAAGAGCAGTGTCGATCTTCTCTTGATTTCTTGCGTCACGCTCAGCAACTATAGCGGCGACTGAGTACATAGCTTGAACATAGACTCGAAAAACATCTCTAGTGACCTTTTCCAAATCATCAGCTGGGAGTCGATTTGCCATGGACATCGCTAATAAATTGGTTCCCTTGATATGTCGCTCTGCTTGATCTCACAGCAACGTAAACAGGCCATACCCAATAAGAAGAAGGCTAGAATTATGTTCTTCTTCAACAAGTGCATCGGATGTTGGATCAGGAGAAATGCTAGTTTCATGGGTAGCACTGATAGCTGTTTTCAGTCACAAGACTCGATAGGTTGGATGTCTGCTGTCGCAACGTAAGATTGGAAGCTTGCAAAGAGGCACTCGTTGACCAAAACAAATCCAACATCTTGTGAAGCATGAGTAGAGTAAGCCACCATTGTTCAGATGGTGCCCACACTACCTCCTTCTTAGCTAGGAACGCCTTGACCTTTTCCCGATGCTCGATGTACCAAGATATCACCTGACAGAGAGAAGACCATCGAACCTATGTGTACAAAAATAGGTGAATCGCGGATTTCTTAAATGCGTGCAATGCACGCAAAAAGAGGCCCGTGCACGAATCTAAGGAGGCATGCTTATGATCACCATAAATGTTAAATGGATATGTTAAAATATTTCGGTGGAGATAATTTCAAGCAATACAAGTTTCATATTTATATATCAATTAATAAATTTTCAAAAAAGGCTCCACATGTTGCAACATGCACTACATAGATGTGAAGTTTGAAAGCTATTAATGTTCACAACTTATTTTAGTGTTGTGTTGAAACCAGAACATGCATGTGTTGGGATAGCTTTAGTTTTAGGCGAACATCACTAGCAATTCATAAATGAAGGCATGTTTGTAAGCACCCCAAGATGTGTGATATATCTTAGGTATTAATAGGATAGGTGTCACACATGAGTAAAACATTTTTTAATTACTATGAGCTTAACAAATTTTTTAAAAATTCACTATTACTGAAAGCCTTTATAACAAATGTGGTGATTTTTTTGTCTTCTAAAAAGCTTGGATCTAACAAATTTGTATTTTGTTTTCTCTTTTTTGTATGGAAGTGTTTTGCAAATTTATTCACTTTATGTTTATAATAGACACTATAGAATGTATAGTTATTGTTGTCATTTTCATGGTTAATCAGTGTGCTACATGTGAACTCAATTTGATAATGTTATAACCCCCAATTTGTTGTTCTTGTTGTTGATAAAGGACTCACACAATTTGTGTCAATAATTTGAAAATGTGTGGATTGTGGGTTGCAAAATGGCAATCCATCATTAGTAATCATAAAAACATTATAATATCAAGCAATTGGGGAAGGGAATCATACATGGGGTTGGGTTTCAAAGTAATTTTTCTCTCAATAAGGTTTTAGGTGTAAAATTTCCATTAATTGCACATTTTTCATGGCACTAAATGACTCAAACATAATGACAAAATTAGGGGACCTTCATATATTATTAATTACATGCATACATTGTCCAAGCAACTTAAAGCAAAAAAACATTTGTTCTTTTGGTAGAACACAAGGAAAAAAATCAACTTCTTCTTCCTAATAAACATATGCAAGATAAACATTGCTTCATTCAATCCTTTTTTATTAGATTTGATGGAGTAATGCTTGTTGACCAAGGGAAAACTATAAAATTGTGGCTATGGGGGATGGGTTTTCTTTAGGAATGTTTCTTATAAGCCCCAATGTTGTTGGTCTTGGTTTTTTTTCAAGAACAATTATATCAAGGGCATAAAGCAAGTGGATTATACGTCAATCCCAAGCCTAGGATGCAATTGTCTTTTGATGAGTTGTGTTTTCACAAGTTTTGCAACATTACATGTAGAGTTCCAATTAAAAGCCAAAAGTATCATCTTTGATTCAATTACAACCTTTACATGCCAGTTTGATGCATTTAACTACATCCATTTCAACCTAAGCCCTAAATGCAATTACCTAGAGTGATCACTTCCACCTAAACAAGAGTTGAATTGTAAATCAAAATCTTGAAATTATTTATTCAAAGTGCGTGCTAATATAAACAAAATAATTGTTTTAGGGGTGTTTTAGGGGCCAAAATGATTTAAGGTTTAAGGTTCAACTCAATTATGTGCGGATGATAAGTCAATTTGAAATCCTAAATGAACTTGAGTTATTACTGATTGGGTTTTTTCAATTGTGGTTGCCATGATACATGCAAATTCGCAACTCGCAAGAGTCAACATTTTTTCTTCCTTAATTGCTATGCTTATTTTTATTCCACTAAAGTGCATCCATTTTACCTTAACCCTAAAAGTGATTAAACAAGATGATCAACGTAGGCCTCTTAACTTTTGATAGTGACATTCATTGCTTTTGTGCAATGGCCATTGTATCTATTACGATGCACACTTTTTTTTTTCACCTTCATAAAATTTCTTGTTTCCTTTGACTCTTCCCTCTTTCGCACATTTGGACACTACTTGGGTTAATGATCCTTTGATAGCCCAAAAGGACCTTTAACCCATAAACAAGTTTCTATCCCAATAGTTTTTAGTGACATTGGGCTATTACCAATAGGCACCATTACCTCACCGACCTACTTACGGAATTGGGCCTTTGTGGCTTTAATCATAATTAATAAATTTACATTCAATCAATGTTCCTTCTTTCTTGAAGCTTTAACATGAATTGATAACACCTTTTTTTTTAGTAACATTTCAAAGTGCATTGCGTTCTTTTACTACTCCAATTCTTGCATATTTTCCTCCCTTTGAATAATTCATTGGGCAATAAATGGTTCAATTTCGAGACTCCATCTTGGAGCATTTGCACCATCATATTGTTTATAACATGTTTTTCAACATGATATTTGAAGCCCATCATGCCCAAATTTTATCATGTTATCGCCTTGGGGTGAGCATTTGGCTTACAATTTAACCATTTTTCCCAACCTTTTAATTATCTTCCCTAATTTTTTCCACAAATTTTGGACATGATTTAGACTATCACATCCATTAATTGTAGGTATCCTTCGATGTGTGTGCACACATCCCATTGACCTTATGGGTATCCACCTCTTATGTTGCACCCATGGCAATGAACACATGAGAACCCATGATCAATTTGTGAATTCGTAACATTTTTGTTGCCATTATGCGAGATGTTGGTTTCCACATGGGACAAAAACAACTACATGTGCTTCCTTTAGACACACCTAACTCTTTTCATAACAAATTGACATTGTTTTCACCAATGATGGAATTCGCATTCTAGCTAATGTTGTCATTATTAATCCAATGTGAATGGATTTATTTTCCCAATCTTGTGCAATTCAATGAGTTCTTACCAAAGAAGATTTGCTACTTCCGATGTAACTCAAGCCAAAAAAAAAGGTTATTGTGACCAACACCCCATTAATCAATTCCTCCCTTTGGCAATAAAATATTTGAATGTCTACATAAACATGCTAATGTGTTCTTACACGATTGTGCCAATGCCATTTGAAGCTTCAAAGGGCTTGAAGTCCTTCCTCTTTCTATCTTAATCATTTTTCTTCATCAAAAAATCTTAGTTACATTGCAAAGGATGCCAACATTTTCCATCTTAAGTTAGGCAATAACATTAGGTCTAGTTACTTTTCAACTTCCACCCCTTCAAGACACACCCCCCATCACCACAACTAACCTAATACAAGCGGTTGGTTGTTGAGATGGAGAGATTTTGACATCTAGTTGGTGCTAGCATGACATCTTTTAAATTCTCCCCTTCTTGTTTCTTTTCTTTCCTTTTTTCCTTCGCACATTTTCGAAATCTGCCGTGTGTTTATAAATAAAGTTTCACAGGGTTTTCTCTCTCTTTCTCAATTGCTTTTGCCATGTAACAGAGCTGAAATTAAGTGCTGGAACCATTCTGTCCTCCTCAAGTCTGACATGTAAACACCACTTACAATTACAACCATTCTAGCAATGTTTTATTGAAACATATGGTCAATTCTTGAACATTCACATCTTCAATAATTGCATCAATTTTATGATATGGTGGATGACAAGTCAAGATCCCAAGTGTTGAATGCACTTCAGTTCTTTGTGTTGCATGTTGAAGTGCAACTATAAGGAGCAAGCATTTTGTTCTCAATTGCCCTTTGTATCTATACTGGGTGTTCTTTGAGCAACTTTCAGGTACATGATCCAATTTACCCTGCACCTGAATAGTGATTGAATTAAATGTTCAACACAGGCTTTGTGAGTTTTCACATGGGTCTTATACATGTTTATACTCTTTGTACCAATGTCTGGTTTAATATTTACAACATAATCCTCTAAGTGGGTTTTACTCAAAACTCAGATACGATCAGATTTACATCGTCGCATCCCAGTCAGTGGAAGCTCTAAAGCAGCACGCATCTGGTCTGGACAAGATTATGACAACCAAAGACTGGAAACAGCTAGCCATGTTAGCTATTCTACTCTAAAATCTTCCTCTTGCAATAGAAGCTTGAATTAAAAAACTGCCCATTTCTATTTTCACAAGTACTGCAGAAATGGAAACCCTCAAGTTTCTTGTAATCTTCTGAAAGCCTGCCAACATGACCTTTGCTCAAGGCCTTATTCTTGGTTTTGGTCCAGATTTCCCACATATGCATTGCTTAACTACATAATGAGAGCTAATTGTGCCTTCTACTAACTTCATTATTGGTTGATCCAGCTTAAGAACCAAACCACACGAGCTGTGCGGTCAATCCTCAAAATTCGTGTTCACAGGACCGTTATCAACAGTCTGTCAACAAATGTTGTAGCCCTTTAACTGCGTGTATACTTCAATGGCATTAGACCATGGCCTTGCCCTTTGGAGAAGGGATCCTAATACCGATCAACCAGCAATTCCTCTGAATCTTCTCTGTCTTTGTAGAATTGAACCTCAGCCTTCACACATACAAGCAACATATAACTTGGTTAGAGCAATACCATCTTTCAAAACCATTTCTGTTCATGATTCCACAATCTAAAGATTTATGTCCACCTTCTCAAACTAGATTCAAGCAAGATGCATTACTACCTAGTGTCATCACTCAATATACCAGCCTATCACAACTTTGAATTAGCTAGTCATTCACAAAGTACCCACCTTACGTATAGCACATATGGCAGTGACCAATGGTGCCCCAAGATGCTCCAACAGGACTTTGTCAGATTCTAGGGCTTTAATCGCCTCTCCCAAAGTACGTGGCAAGCGGCTGACCTTTCCAGCCTCCAATACAGATGGATTGACATCTGTGTATCCACCCATGCCATTGAATATATTATATCTGAGTAGTGACAAATTTTCATGTCTTCTAATGAAACAGACTGCCCATGTTCAGTGATCACAATAATTGTAATTCTCTTGCTCATGTCATGTCATCTTCATGTCCACAATTACCAAAAGAATTTCCAGCATGACACTAAAAAGAGACCAAGCATGCAAAGTAGAAAGTTCTCAATCTTCATAAAAGAAAAGTAAAATGAATCAAACCTCTTGTGGTTAGACACTCTAAAGAGATGTAAGCAGTTTGAACTAACCAACAGGCTCTGGAAGTTGGCGGTGCTTCTGTAAGCCATCTATTCCAGCTGCAATGATGGCTGCTAATCCAAGATGTGGGTTCGCACATCCATCAAAAGATTTCAACTCGAAATTGCTGACCAAGTCTGAATCAACTCCAGGAGGGCTAGCAGTACGCAATGGTGCCTCCCGGTTGTCCCGTCCCCAGCACTGGTAAGCCCCAGACCATGTGTTTGGCTGGATTCGAGCATAACTGCACTCACCATTCAAGTCAACTTTTTATTTGACCATGTTCAGAAATGAAACCCCAAAGAATGGACCCTTAAGCAGGTACATGGAACCAATACCTAGGGAAATGAAGGGAATGTAATTCAAACTTCTTCTCACTGAGGTGAGGTTCTGATTTCCTCAAAAGAAAGGCAAATGACCAAAATTTACAACTGGCTGATATGGAAGAGGAGAGAGAAACATGCACTGACCTATTTGGACTGGGTGCTGTGAATGCTAGGATTGCAGGAAGGTGATGAAGAACTCCAGCCAAAAACTCTTGCCCTATCTTGGACATGCCATGTGCTGCACCTGGCCCCCTAGCCATGAATACATTGCTTGCACCTTGCCAAATACTGAGGTGAACATGTGAACCACTGCCTGCAGCAGCTGAATTATACCTGCCCATAGCACACATGGGGTTTGAAAGTGAATGCAAGTGAATCCAACAATATATACCACAAATAAGGAGCTGAACTTTCAACCCCCAATACAAACACCCCAGCTCCTTTACTAATGTGTAAATAAAAAAGACTTATCATCAGCCATGCACTCAGTGCAGTCAACAACACCCAGGGTCACCCCTGATGCATTGAACATTCTGTATTACTTCTACATCAGGATTCATTTTTTAACACAAAGTATGTAGATTGTTTGTAATGCCATTTTTCTGCATCTTGGCAGTCAGTTGTGCAGTGGGTTGTGAACTGATAGTTTTGCTAGTGCTATTACATAGTCAGTCACAATTTCAGTGCACAGACATAGGAAAAAAACTGGTCTCATAAATTGGAAAAATGAGCAGCAAAATACATCTACAATCAAAAGGCTCTATGCATTCAATGATAACAGTATCTTCTATAGAATGAATTGAGATGCTCACTTCGGCAAGAAAGTGGCATGGAGGAGATGCTTCTGAGCAATTGCTATGATTGCCTCCCGTATCAACAGCAGGTTGTCAGCAGCTGAAAGGCATGGGACATGGCTCATGGCCATCTCAAACTGGCCCCCACCTGACTCACAATGGATCTGGCAGATGTATCCAAAGACAAGCAACCAGTTGCCAGTACTGTCTTGAAAAAGTGATGATCACTTTGAATGCACCAAAAGAATTCAAGGCGAAGGATTGTACAAATGTAGTGACAGATTACAAAGGTATGCGAACTCTTCATATACCTGCTCAATGCCAATATCTAAAGCCAGCAACGCACTGCTCATTTCAGACAGGATGGATGCTGAAGCATCAAAGCCTGCAGATGAGCAGTATGGGGTAGTGTCGACTCCCTCCCACCTCTTTGGCCTGCCATCAACTGAGGAATCTGTTTATGACACTTGTAGAATGAACTTGACAGATGAGAAAACCAAAACAGTATGTATTCAGAGCACCATAGTGCATCCTTGTTTCCCACTCCTTTCAGATCTAAAATGTGACATTTAGCATCTTCAGATGTCTCCTTCATCTCAAGTTAAAGAAATGTGGAATCTCACAGCCAGCAAACTGGGTTGTGATAAATGTAGCACACAAACTTGGGCTGCATGACCCCATTCTACTAACACACAATTCCAAAACTTTGATGGTATACAAAGCAAAAGATAACATTTTTCAAAGAAGTTGACTGATGAAGTTGACATCTGAGCTCACCCAGCAGATTGCTTCATGAGATAAAACTCGCTCTCAAAGCCAGCCCGTACCACCTGTAGTAAAAAGTGAGCACAGGGGTCAATCACACAGACAAATACACACCTGAGCAAGGCCTTGCACATTCTCCATATCATGCAACCAACACCAAAGTCCGGTCACCACTTTACAGTGTAAGTGATGAAAGATAAAACATGACTGGGCCTGAGATAGCAGAAGTTTGAAAAACCCCGCACCAGACCATAGTCTTTCTCGAGAGCCTGGGACATGCGACGGAGAGTGCTTCGTGGGCATAACTGCCAAGGCACCCCAGGTTTCACATGCATGTCAACCAACACCACCTCATGCTCCATGAACCTGTGATGTTTAGCACATGAATTTATCGAGCCATCCTATTCATGATGCATTAATCCAAAACTTCTTCTGTATGTTTACTTGACTATGGTTACACATCACTTACCAACAACATGCAAAGGAGATTACACCGTCTCAGGTCAATGAAAAGGAGAAGAGTACAATTCAAGCAGATATGCCAGGAGAGTTTTACCAAGGCAGCCTGCGCTTTGTAGTCATGTCAGGCATCAACCGTATCTCACCAACAACTGATACCCCACTATCTGCTGCAGGGACATCAGAGAATGATGTCATGCCCATGCAGGCTTGGGTGTAGCCTACCCCATGGGAAACCACCACTCCCCCAAATCTCTCCAATGGAATCACCTGCTTCATCATATCCACATTCCATATGATTCTGAAAGCACTGTGAAGGCTCAACCATAATACTAGATACCACCCCAATGTCAAAGAAAGGAAACACAGAGGGAAACTGCAAAAATGAAAGAGCAGGCACAGAGGAATAAGATAAAAATATATAGACAAAAAGGAGAAGACGAACAAAGACAACTCTGTCACTCTGTCATTCACAAATACTATCCTTTTGGGGCCTGTTAAGGTGTATCCAAGAGAATCGCAGGCTTTATCAGAAGCTAGATGTGGTATTGAAACATACTCTGCACCTCCGCTGTCCTGATCCATCAGCCAAAAGCAAGCGCACATGCTTCACCAGGTTGGAATCTACAGGGGTCTTTGGTTCAATAATATCAACTATCACACTCTGTTCTTCAGCTTTGCAATCACCCTCATCTTTTTCATCTTTCAAAATCCCACCCTTCATGCCATTCCCAAATTTGTTTATTTTGGGCATATCCTGAATGGAAGGTGGCAACTTTGGTGCAATTGACTGAACCCGATCCATTACTAAAAGGTTTGTGCCTGAGATGGATTGCTGTAGTTTGGTCAAGTTGTCAGTTGAGGCTGAGAATCCATCCCTTCCATCCAGCTTGTAGAATTCCAAAGCATTGCGGCCCAAAATTCCATCTGCAGCTGCAAGTGCCTCCTCAAGTAGCATGTCTCCATTATCAAAGGCCTCAATCAAAACACGAGCAAGTATCTCCCGAGACCACTTTGCCCCTGAAATGTAACAGTCAAATCTAAGAAAGTATTCTTGTGGAGATACCTGACAATGTCAGTATGACACAAACTAAGACCAAGAGAAGCATCAGATGACTGTTCTGGCACAATAAGAGGCTCCTGATCGTACATGATCCATAAACAGAAAATATATCAAGCAATGTTACTGTCCATTTTGCTGATGAAGTTACATCTTGCAAAGGCAAAAACACAACATGCAATCATACATAACTCCTGAGGGAAGAAGATGTATACCAAGATAGAATGTCTCTGGGAAAGCATAGCCATCTGTGCTGAACATGATCTGTAGCACAATATAACCAATATAATATAAGACACTTCAAGTCCCACAGTTCATTTCATTCAAGGAAAAAATATTACAGCAGATTCTGCACTACATCCATACTAACATTACCCAGCCTCAGTTTGAAAAACTGGTCTATGTTCAGAAAATCTTGTCATCCCTTTTCTTTGTTCAAGTCAAATTGAAGCCCAAAAGTACCTTATTCACAGGTGCCAAGTCCAGAAGGTCACTGACAGCACAACGCATACCCCGCACACTCAACTTGGGAACCACTAACCCAAAGTCCAAATGGACCTGCAACTCCAGCAATCCAAAATGTAGCAAACATTAAGACACATGATTCAATCAGGTGCCTAAACACAAATTACACCCAAATTTATGAGAATGTAATTGACGTTACATTGATCTTGTACCTGGGGATAGACACCGGCAAGGTAAGAAGCTTCACGCATGAAAGGGTATGAGCCATGCAGCAGCACCACACGACACTGAGAAAATGTTGAGTGCTCCAATACAGCACGAAGATGGAGGGGATTTGCAAGCTCCAACTGCAAGTCTTTGTCTCCAAATCTACAACACATTGGAGCTTTCATGGTCTTCTTCTTTCCTTTACCTTCCCCCACCTCCTCTCTTACCAATGCTAAATAACTTGACCCACCTAATGGAGAAACTTTGCTTTGCATTGGGTTCAAAGAGAAGGCCAAGGCCTTTCTGGAGAAAAGCTGGTCAATATAAGGGCTAATCATGTGAACCTGGCAAAGCTTGCCTACTCAATAATGTTAAGGTGGGATACATGGCATGCAAGTCCCAAATCTCCCACTCTAGTACAGTACAGACTGCATTCATAGATTGATGTGCAATGCAACTTAGTGGCTATAGGATTGTCCTATGCTGAGATGCAGACCGATTTTATATTGTTCCAAGAAAGGAGCCACATACCCTGTGTGGATTTGCATTGGAATACCCCGCTGTGTAGCAACTTCTAGGGCACGAACAAAGATGAAGTCAACAAGGGCCTTCTTTGATACACGAACACGACTCCCCGAACCTGTCAACAACCCCAGAACCAAAGATGATCAGGCATCCGCACAAGGATTTTCCAGAACAAATTGCAGCAGCAGTAATCCATCAACACTGTCCCCTTTGTAAATCCATCATTGACACTTAATGACAGAGCATTCACTCTTCATTTCCTAGAGCTATTCAAACATATGCCAAGAAACTTTTGGCTACATTGCAAGACCATATATTAGGCAATTTAACTGCAGATTAGCTCAGGTGGACACACCAGATCCCAATGAACTCTTAACTCTTAACTCTTAATTAGTCTTGGGATCGGTAACCTCAAAGTTAAACAGCATTGCAGAGATGCATAGCATGCACCTCCAAAAAGGAGGCAGTATCAGGATGGGACGCTCTCAGTCACACATGCTCTCAACCTTGGTGTTAAAGTGCTATTTAGGCAATTCATACACCTGTATGTATGTACACATGATATGATGGAACTTACGCAAGTTCTCATGCAATGCATCCTCCGATTCTTGAGCTGAAACCAATGGGTTGATACGCAGTCCGCTGCGGTAGGCTGCAATGCTCTTAAATGCCACTACCTTCTGAGAAAGTGTGATAATGGCTCTTTAGGTTAAAGAAAATAAGTCAGAAAGATCACACTCTTGTCCCTTACATGTCCAATATTGTCCTTTAATTTTCATTTCAGACACTCTTGTTCACAAGGTCATTACAAATGTTGAAGACACATGTGAGGGAACTGTCATTGATTCAAAGATTTACAAGCTTGAAATTATGAACCCTAAATGCAATTACTGCCACTCATTCCAGTTTTAACCCCCCTCACCTGCCAATTTTAAGTGGAAGAACCATCTTGAATAGTATTCTGCTACCAAGAGAGAGCAAGCTGTACAAAAGGATATGAATCCAAGGTTGAGACGAATCGATGGTCAAAACTTTCCAATGTCCACCTCATGTTGGCTTGGATCCCCTGTTGCAAGCACAAGATAACTTTTTACAAGAAATTCAGATTCCCTGTGGCTGAGAAATTCACATCACCCTCCTCATATGATGATCACTTTGTTACAAGTGCATCAGATTGATTGAACAGAAGCAACAGCACTGAAAAGGTAAAACTGAAATGTGAAAATTTGCAGCATAATGAGATACTAAACTCACATGTTGAAGGTAACACAATGATGATGATGACAACTGCAGTCATAACCCTATGAGTGTCACTCACAAAGTGTCAGACCATCATCTTCACCATGGATAGCAGTGACAAGCTGCCATGACTCCCTCACTGACAGACTTTCATCAGCTCCCAACTATGTCAGTGTAGATAAATATATAGTAACCTGCCCAAAATTCTAGAAAACTATTATCAAAACATTTGTGTCCTGAGTTTCTGTCACATTTCTGGAAGCAATGGGAAGACTCAGTCTTGATGTTGGTGAGTGATCAGGAGACATAGCTAATGAAGAAAAGTCCATAGCATCCTCATTCAAGCTGCGACAAGCTTGTCAGGTTAAGCTTTGATTCCTTTTAGCTTGTCACTGTACAAGCAAGCATCTAAGCCCAAGGCCTAGAGAAGCCTTCATAGTTCTCCTGCACTCTGGATATATCCTTTAAGCAGAATTGGTGACCACTCAAATGCAGAACATCTGCTAAAGCTGTGCTGGAAAACATAACAGCATCATGCATATAGCTAGATAGCTGATTGAGCTCTGCTCTTTTTGTGAAGAAGCTGGAGAATTTATTCACAAGTACCTGATTAAGAATTGCTTCAGCGACTGTCTCAATACACAGCAGCCTGTGAACACCTGGAACAAACTTGCGATGCCATCCAATGCTCACCATTTTATCCATAGTCAACCCGTCATCCAGCAGCACAAACTCAATGTTTGCTGCATCAAAACACTTCTGGCTGATGGCTTCTAGGCCTACAGATTGTCGGTACTGCTCAATGGCTGCCAAAGTTGGCTCACAGCCATACAGAACTGCAAGCTCTTTCAGGCTCCTCTGCAATCCATTTCCACCAACCACCAAAAGAAATTTTAAAAAGAAATATCATTCCCATCTCTGACAATTCCCATCACCCACATGATGGGAATGCTGTTGATCTACACGTGCAAGGACAGGGTAAAACTCATTTTTTGCAATCACATTAAAAAAAGGGAGAAAAGAACACAGTGTCCAGAGTGCTCTAAACCCTAAAACCCGGATCCCAAATTTCTGATTCCCTCAGCTGTTGTGGCGCAAGTCTTAGCAGCAAATATATATATATTTAAAAAAATCTGGCCTCAGATTTCTTCAACGGAGTTCCAGAAGCTAAAGGATTTTATGAATCATTCAACAGGAACCAAATTTTTAAAAAAAAATCCTGCTTGATGACTACGGAGAAAGAGTCCACATAAATAGGTATTGCAGGGAAAGAAGAAGAAGAAGAAGAAGAAAGGAAGCACCTGGAAAGCAAGACTTTGGCGCACAGCATCCAGGCCGCGAGCTTCCCGCAAGCAGACAAGGAAAGGCAGGTTGGAGTCGAGTCCCACCACGTTATGTGCGTGTGCATCGATAAGCGGAACCTGTGCGCACACTGTCCTGATCCGCTCATGATCCTGTTCCCTACTACCGCTGTTCTCCGCCATCGTCTCTCTAACAAAACAAAGGGGGAAAAAAAAAACCAACTCCCAACTCCCTCCCCACTTCTTCTCAGTTCCCCTTCACATCCACTACAAACCCTTTCACTGCCAGAAAAATACTTCCCGCCCCGAAGCTCTTAAAGCACTTACTATCCCACCAGGCAAGCTAGAAAGAAAAATACACACAAATCTCCCACCAAGAAAACCAAACCAAATAAACAAGTAAATAAGTAAATAAAACACAATTTTCTAAAGGAGTTCTGAATTAAAAACAAAAAAAATCCCAAAGATGAACTCGTTGAGAAGTCCAAAACTCGAAATGAGCTGCAGATCGCGTGCTGGAACCGACGCGATCTAGAGCTTGAAGCATGACCAGCAACAACTGGAAAACACACCCCATGGAAAACAGACACCATTTTCCACACTAGCAAAGCATCTGGCGCAGTGGCGCCCTTATTGAATCGAAACCGTCCGATGTCCTCGTAGATTAGTACATCCGAGCCGTTGGATTTACAGACCCCCTGTTATTTTATTTTAGTTTCTTTTAGTTTTCTTTTTTTGGTAATCTTTTTATTTAATACCCAAGTTCGGGGATGGTACCTAGTACCCTACTACCTAGTACCTACTTCTTGCATGAATTTGCTTCCACCTTTGCATCGTGTCCGTTGATCATGAATACCATAGCCTAGGGTCAATCTCCAGTGTCCAAATAGACAAAAATGAATAATAATTTTTTTTCAAAAAAATTTAAAATATTATTATTTTATAAATTGGAATTTATAAAATTTTCATGATCTACTATGATATTGTCATATAAGGACTCATGAGTGAAATTATTCAGATTGTAACCCATGATTAAATTATGATGGTTTTCAACACCTTATTAGCTTTGTCATTTCATGAAAAAAATTCATTTCGCTATTTTAAATATTATTTGAAGAACCAAATTGACCCTAGCATAAAATAGATCATAAATCCAAGCCATTGGTGAAATAAATATGTATTCTATTTTTTTGGTTGAAAATATTTCCCCTCTTTCAAGCTAGTTTTTTTTTTCTTTTTTTTTTCTTTTTTTCCTTTTCTTTTTCTTTTTCCACTAGCAAATCTTAATTATACCTAATTTTCAAAAAATAACAAAACCCCTATTATAATTAAACCTATGTTAAAAACAAACCTTGATTGTTCTGAATAATCTAGGCAATCTCCCACATACCCATAGTCAAAATAGGGGTCCCAAAGCACTACAATTGTGACCCATGGTCAATAGTGGATGATTCGGGTATAAGATTGGATATACTTTGGTTATTATAAAGTACACAAAGTAGGGGGTCCCAAAGCACAACAATTGTGACCCATGGGCAATAATCAACGATTCGGGCGGGTATGAAATTGGGTCGGTTATTGTTGTCAATCAAACCAAATGTCTCGAATCTCAACACCTAATTCCAAATCTTAATTTTTTTCTTGTTGTGGAATCCGTAATGTCAATATACCCTTTTTTTCACTCGGAAAATCATCTCCCCCTTTCCCCCTATAGGGGGGTCATTTGGGGGAGTGTGTGAGGGGGGGATGTGTGTGAGGAGACTTGTAGTGTTGAAAAATGGATTGGGGGTGCTTATTGAGGGGTTAAACAATGGGGGGGAAGATTGAACTACTATATTAAGGCATTGCTCATATTGTGGCAAGCTTGACTTACATAGGCTTGATGTCAACCCTTCTTAAAAGTTTGTCATGGGTCTTAATTTATTAGGGGAAAAATTTGTTCACATCTTTTCTTTTTTTTAAAATTATGAGCTAATTAAAATAATATTTTTAAAAATATTTAATTTGCTAATTAACCATAGTTGTGATGAATTTTGACTCTAGAACATAATTTGCATCCATTTCCAACGTGGTGGTCATTTTTTTAATAAAAAAATGCTTATTACAATGGCAACATTGTTGAAGCCCAGTTTTGACTCCAGATTCCCACATGGGGTTTTGATGACTAAATGGATCCTCAGTATTGTTCCATGTCTGACCCATGATACCCACATGGGTCTTGATGACTAGTTGACCCTTACATTAACTGGGTTGCCTACTGATGTTTGGAACCCACAACAAAGTGGTCATGAGTGCTAAGCCTTGAGAGTCATGTACACAAAGCACTCAAAATAAATTCTTAGTGTATTTGGATGGCACTTTATGGCTCCGAATATCCCTCCTACACCGATCTCACACCCACTCCTTAAGAGTCGAGAGCTGGTTTAAGAAGGTGTAAGATCCCCCCCTCTTTCCCCACTTTTAACGCAACACACAGAAAATATTCATTTATTTTCATGTCATGTGAAAAATGTAAACCCTAAACTCTAAAAACCTGGAACCCTAAACCCACAAGTGTAAAAATTCATGTGGCATTTTAGAAAATGGAAATGCTAACTCCTTTGGGAAAATGAAAGCTCACAATGTTAGAATTTTTAAAAACTAGGCCAGAAATGTTAGTAAAACAATAAACTAAACCTGGTGGTTGAATGGTGGGTGGTGCACATGTGATGGTCCAATGTTATGGAAGTAGATTAGGTAAGGTGTTCTTAGGACGGGCTATTAGTCTGGGCCAAAAATAGTGGCAGCCAATTTTAGGAATAGAATTTCCATGCAACCAATGAGAAATCACATCATGGAGTGAAGGAGTCTCCCTTTGTTTTTATTGCCCCAAGCTAATGGACTCACATACCCAGATTTTGGGTGCACCCATCCAATTGATGGGTTGTTTTGAAGTCTACCCATCTACTTGTTGGGTTTCTTCTCAAAATATGAATGTTGGGTAGCTGATTTAATAATGGGCGAAGGGTTTTTTTATAAAGTTTGTGTTTGGTGTGAAGAATGGACTGTGTACTTTGAAACTGATTATACATTTTCACTCCTAAAACAACAAGAGAGAAAAGCCTACAACTAAGTCAACATAGTTTTGGCCTAGTTTTCATTTTATGTGGACAACATAGTGAAAAAAAAGACTAGCAAAATGTTGTTATACATTTGTTGTTGTTTGTGAGAAGATTGAGTTGAAGAATTCCTCAAGTAGAAGAAATAATGTGGGTGCATTTGCCTTTTATTTTGATTGGCTTGAGTTTACTTTGTAGTTTGTTTGGCTCAAGTATCCTTTGTCAAAATATTGCATTGACCACACGTTGGAGCTTTGTATGGATGCCATATGCTTGATGAGTCAATTATAAAGCATTCTTTTTATATTTGTGAATGGGTGGGGACTTCTTTTGTTTTTGGGCATCCTTGACATCAACCTTGCATACGATCATGGATTTGCACAAAAGAAAAGAAAAGTCCACATCAACAAATTTTGAGGTTTTCGTGAGGACTACAACTCAGGAGCTCCTATCCAGTATGCATCTGCAGTTATGAAATTTGGGGCATAGTTTTGGGTTACAGCATGAAGCAAGATATGGCATCCAAGAATTTTATGCTGAGGAATTCTTGCAATCTTTTGAGGTCGAATTCAAGTTTTCAGCACATCAGTGATCGATGCGGATGTTGTTTTTACATATACAAAGGGCATGAGATGAGAAACCCAAAAAGATGTCCAAATTTTCCAATTTTGTTTGTATTGCAAGGCCATTTGACTGTTTGAGCTTTCTGGATCTATATGGTTTCTATAGTTGACAGTTAAATTTCTCTTTGTCAGTCATCTTTAGCTTGATCAATGCAATTCCAATTTCAAGATGTTGAATGCAAATCGGGTTATACAGATGATGAGCCAGCTTTCTTTGCACAAAGCACTTTGCAAATTTTGATTTAAGTGTTGCACCCATTCTTTAGGGCTATGGGCTACTTGGGATTTGGGAAACTAAAATGATAACACAGAGCCATACCAACCTAATAACTAGTCCATAACATTGAATGTTGATGCCTATCCAACGCAGACAAGAAAAAAGAGGACAAAGTTTCACACTCAATCAGTTTAAGGGAAGTTGAAAGCAGTGTGATACTATTCATGGCACACTATCTCAACCACAGAGGTGCAACAGAACTGAAGTTTTTTGGATTTGCCTGTCAATGCCTTGATGGCACCACTAGTATTGCAACAATTACAGCTTCAACCAGCTGGTTCAACTAGCCCAGCTTATCTTCATAGCTCCCAGTCATATAGAACAAGTGAGAAATTCCAAATGCAAAGAAGTTGCATGAAGTACATCACCATTCCCTTTGCGCCCAGTTTCAGAGCCTGATAAAGACACAGCATACAGATACAATTTGTTTGGACAGAAGAAGTATCTCTCAAAATACACCTCCCACCCAATCTTTGAGTTTGCAGCATGTGTGGCATCACATATGACGGCAATCTTGCAAACATCTGGGAATAACACTTGAGAACATTATCATCATTCAAGTGTTATTCCAAAAAATACCTCTAGACATAGTTTGAACAAATATTTTGGCAGATGGAGGAGATCTCAATCATAACAATTGAGATTGAAGAATTGTCACAAAAATGATGCTCTCGTATGATTGTTGGCAAGCTAGAAAAGGCTCAATTCAAAGTGCATTGTCAAGCCAAGGAAATACTAAAAAACTATATAGAAAGTTCTGGCCACTGTCCCTATGAGAGATTTCAAAAAACCCAGTGCTATATCAATCTCCATTTGCATATCCATGGCAATCACAAATGCACACACTCACCAACTTTTTTTTCATGCAAATGCTTTGGCACACAACACTACACATGTAGTCCCAAAATTGTGGTCATGGGGTTGAATGCACTGCAAACAACACAAGCACTCACAACCCGACTGCCAGCCCACAGACTGGTCAATACCATGAACTCAGGTCTAAACCCTAAACCCAAAATTCTGTGGTCTAAAGCTTAAACCCCAAAAACATAAACCCTAAATTCGGTGGTCTAAACGTTAAACCCCGAAACCTTAAACCATAAATTCCGTGGTCTAAACCTTAGACCCTAAATTCGGCATTCTAGAGCTTAATCTTCTGGAGGCATACATACTATACAAAGTCTTACAAGTAGGTAGCCCTAGCCAACACATATATAACACATTCAGATGTGCTTCTAGCAGGACTTGAGAACAATGGCAGCAGTCTCTCCCATGATGTCAAGCACACACACAACTGCAAAACCAACAAAAGAATCATGGTGAAGCTATAATAATACCTTCTTCTTCCACTTGGAGATGAGATTCTTAGAAGAAGAAGAAGACCAGACCGTCTGATCAATAAGCAGACATACCACCACCCTGGACTTTTGCATTCGATCCCTGTTTCTGATTGGCGAATCATAATAATCGTAATGATTGGTCCAGGTGGTTTGCTATTAGGTAGTGGTCTGCCACCTATTTGCAGTCCCAATTTTAGTTCTATGGGTGGGGTTGAAGAAAAAAGAAATAACTAAATTTGGATGCGAGAATTTTTTTTGCAGGGTCACACAGTGAGCACCGATGGGGATGCTCTTAGGATATCAAGCTCCTTCGGATTAGGGTTAGGGTTTGGCGTTCAAGTTTGCCCCATAGTTCTAGCGTTCCATGGGGTTTCACCTCTTCTACCAAATATGCTCAACAACTTATTGTCTCCTCCCCAAAATAAGTCCCAAATTTTGGTGTCATTTCCCATAGAAAAGAAAATATTCGTGGTGATTTTTTAACTGCTATTATTAGTGTTTCTTTTTCCACCAAATTTTGTCGTTTTCAAAATGTAAAAACCCTAAATTCAGTGGTCTGGACCCTTATTCCAGTAAAGTCCACTATCTCAGGCTTTACCCTACACAAAAAAAAAATTGGAATTTAGTGTAAATTAATCGAATTTACACTAATGTTTTAGTTTTTAGTTTGAAATTTGAACCTGCCATAAAGGGCATAGGCATTACCAGTATTGTGCAGTTATTTGAATTTTCAAAGAATTATTGATTTTCATTTTTAAAAATATTAAAAAAATTAGAGAACCCTTGGTCAAGGGCCTTTGGAAAAAAAATCACAAATCGAAGAACCATAGTTTCTAGTTTTTTCAAAAATCTTAAACAAAATGCAATTTTCATTAAAAGACAATTAAAGAATTGAGAATTTTTTGGCAGGCTATTTGAATTTTTTTCAAAAACTTAAGAACTATGGTTATAAATCCAAATTGGGTTTTCGATTATTTGAGAATCATGATTATACTAACTTGATAACCTCTTGGGCTTTCTTTCTATTTCTAATAACCGCACAACAGTGGCCATTACACAATGAGATGCTCATTTGGTAAATGAATTATTTATCAAGTTTTTCTTGAATGAATCAAATGGTCCATAATTTTGTCACTTTACATTAAACAAAGAAATGAAATTCCTTTCGCTAAACATGAAATTTTCCTAAGAATTCCAAATGACATCAATTAGATATTAAAATGCTTTAGTTTCATGGGGATGTTCAAACTGGTTGAAAACTTGTTTGGTGTGATGAACCAAAATTCATGTAGGCTTGTTATTTTTTTATTTAAATGAGAATTTAAATTCATTCACAAACTCATCAAATAATGAATGGCAACAGTAAAAATGAACACATTGGGTCTCATATGAACTCAAAGTTTAACATTTGAAGGTAAAATATTTGTGCATTTTAGGTTTGTCAAATGGCATCAATGCTAAAAAAACCCGCTCATATTTTAAGCACATTCTCTACCCTTTAGTGTGAAAAAGAAGGTGTGAAAGTTTGGGGATGCAATCAAAATGAGATTCACAAATTGAGCTTTTGATCAATCAAATTGCACTAACAAAAAAAAAAGAAAAATGATTAATGTGTTTGAAATATAAACTATGCACAAACAAGCCATGAACTAAGAAGAATTTGCAAAATTCATTATGGTTCAAACATTGAAGGAGGCATCACCTTCCTCCTTATAGGCTTGGCAAAAAGTTTTAAAATATATGTTTTGGCTTTTCTTCATCCAATTTTAATTTGGAGGGTCACGTACTAAGCATCCATGGAGTTGCTCTTATGGGAGTAGAGACAACACAATTGGCCAAAGTGAACAATGGGTGTGTCACACACTGTGACCTTGCCATTTACATTAAGAAGTATCTTAAGGCAAAAGAAGCATTATGGAAATTCAAATATTTCACCACGCAAAAATATAATCTTCCAAAAAAAAAATCATGTAAAAGCAACCAAAGTCCTTCAAGATATCATAACTCTGTAACTAATCTTAAGTTTCAACACAAGCCAAAATATCATCTTAATAAAATCCTTGTATAAAAATAGACCTATTCTTACCTAGGGGCCAAAATCCCGTAAGCTACTATACTCTATAATGAATCTAAACACAATGTAGTTACCTTGGTCAGCGAGGCCAACAAACAATCACCCATACGCCATGACCCCATGACAAGTTTTCTGTTGAGTTCCAGTTCATTAGCTAACCATGGTAGTTAGCTCAGTTGGTTTTTTCAACTGCCTACCTAGGCCCACTTTAGACGACGGTCCAGGGTCTAATTTCCTAGGAACCAATTTGGACTGATTTGAAGCGAATTGAATCCTTGAGTTGGACTGTACCTTGGTCCCTAGCCTGCTTCTTGGTTCTCCAAATCAGGAGCTCTCCTTTTTAGCATTGTTTTTTGGTCCGAACCAATTGATTTTCCCTCCAAAACAGGTGTCATGTAGATTTAGCCTCAATGTGCCACTTTTTGGTCTTGGACCCTCCTCTAAAGGCCTCCGGACCAATTTCAAGCTTTTGACCAATAAGATTGCTAGAATTCATTGGTCCCTGGACCTTGACCCTCCTCTAAAGTTGCCCTTACTAACAACCCCACAAGACAACCTGCTTGCAGGTAGGTAGTAAAAACTGTCCTTGTGTGTATAAGCTATAAACCAATTACTTACTTAGCAGTTGCCTATTTTCTTAGCTATCTATCTATATATAGGACCTGCTTCTTTACCTAGAAATGAGTTACCAAGGTGAAACCAAATATTCGACTTATCCATAAACCCACCCTGTCTTCACCCTCTCTTTCACCCCTATCCCCCCCTCTTTCAGTGGTGTAGGAAGGAAATTTTATTAAGTCTTCAGTATGAAATGCTGAAACTCAGCATTCGATGCACTAGGTTCGAGAGTAATTATAGTAGTTGTACAAGCAGGAGCAGTGAAAATGTATGTAGCAGCTGTGAAGGTGCTCAGGAAAAAGGAAAGACAGGATGAAACAGTTTACCACCAAAATTGGTGGACAAACTAGTTTGAGTCTCAGTTATTTCATTTTGTAAAATTTTCATTCTCAGTTAAGCATCTGATACCCTATTATGCGGAAACTGGCCGTTCTCAACCCCTAATCGCATGACTTTATGGATAACTCTATTAACTTAGTTGGGGTTCGTTGACAACCGAGTCACAATAGGCATCCAGTGGATGGTGTACTTGTGGGTGCTGGGTCACTCTGGCTCAAAGATGCACTTAGAATGAGAAATAATCACAATATTTCGCATGTCAATCGACAAACTAAGATTTGTCTTTACCAAATGTCTATAATTAGATCAATGAAAATTTTCAATGTTAATGTTATATTAGACCATTTTGTAAAATGCCCTCATTTACACAACCACAAACATCAATCAAGACCTAATGGCTTCCAAGGTGCAAATTTTTGGTTCAAGGTGACCCATTTAGGAGTATTGAAAATTGAGAAGTACCTACGCAAACCAAGGTTAAACTTTGCACCTGTCTTTGGCAGGTTACACATCAATTTGTATCAAATAAAATCACAACCATCAAAACACATGATGAGATGATTTCAAACTCATCATAATATATTGATGACATAAATGTTGCCCATCAAAAGATTAGAACCTCATGGCTGAGGATTTTTTTTGGATTAATCCAAGTTTACATAATGTCAATTTGAAAACACACTACTCTATAATTAAATTGTAGTGTGATTATAGTGTTTAGGGAGAAATAGTTATATGTAGGTGACAACATTATCATTTTTAGTGTAAAAATAAATGAGAAATGTGAATCAATTTTTGATCTTTTTAAAGAAAAATATTCAAAATTATTTAAAGGTAAATAATGTAAAGTTAAATTTATCGTTAAATTTTATTATATGATCATTCTATTCTTTTAAAAATATGATTGTTTCACAAAAAAATTATGATTTGTGAAAGGTTATATTTAACTTCACTTTGAAAAAGAAGTTTTCTACTCATTTTTGAGAAAGAGGTAAATATAATGGTAAACAAGGTGGAGGTTTATTAATTTAATAATCATTTGAAAAAATTATAAACTTTATTCTAATAATTAAATTAAATTTAGAATTTAATTTCATGATCATTTAGCTTCACTTTGAATGGGAAGTTTTCAAAGTGTATGTGAGAAAGAAGTAGAGATAATGATAAAAGAGGTGGAGGTTTTGAAATTGTATTTGAAAAATAGTTGCAAAAGTATTGTTAAAAGATAAAGTTAATATTCATTTTCATATCCATGTAAGTCAGTAAGGGGAAGGGAGTAAGGTAGTTAGGTTTGGAAGATTCATTTTTAGGGCACACAAGATAATGTCATGATGTCATGTATGGATTGCCGCTATAAATTTCAAATAAATCCAATAAAAAAATTAATACCCATCATTGCTTTCATGATTTTTTCTTGCATAATAATAAGCAAAAATTGAAAGGAAGTGCTTGCAAGAGAAGCCCTTATAATTTGAACTTTGAACCTTCTTCATTGCTTGTTGGCACAAAACTACACAATGACATAAGAGACATTAGTCACTCAAGAGTTGGGGGAAATACTAAATGGCCTATGAATTCTACTATGATTGTAATTGTGGGAACCGGCTTCTTTTTTTGTTTGTTTTCTTCTTTTGGTGAATTTTTACATTGTGGATTCAAAAACATTTGGGGATAATTTTGGAATTTTTAAAATTAGAAATTTGGAAAAAAATTGCTAAGATTTTGGAAAATTTTGCCAAAATTTAAAAACCACTAAATTGGAATTTTTAAAAAGGCCTAGTGGCAACCCATTCATGTTGGAAAAACACTTCTCTAGAAGGTTCATCTTTTTTTATGGGTAGAGGATTGGAAGCCATTACCATAAATTTTTGATTTCCAAGTGTTGGAGCCTTTTTCATTGCCCACAAAAAAAATGTTCAGAGCTAGAAATGGAATAACTTGGTTAGAAATGTCAAACAATAATTGTGAAAAGAAAATAAACATTTGAGTCAGAAAATGATGGATATTTTGGCCTTAAAACCATGATTGAATCAATTTTCACTTGTTTTTTTTCCCATGCATTGTATCATTATTCCCTTCATAATTAATAACTGGTTTAGGGTTTAGAAACCCTAAACCCTTCCAAGCAAGTGCCATTCCTAAGGTACTCGAGAGTCAACATGTGAAGTGATTTTTTAAGGTGGAATGCTTCTAAATAGGTAGTGATTTTTGGGCTCTTTCTTTAGTTTATTTTTGAGTCATTTCTTTGACCCATGAACAAGGTACTTGAATCATTTCTGTGAGAGTAGATCTAGGTTGCATTTTAATTTCCCACTAGTGTAGCCTGTGTTGTTGGCTCAAGTGTGAACATATTGAGGGCTCAACTCACTTTTCCTTCCAACCCAATTTTTTGCAATTTTTTTGAATTTATAACAACAAAATTCACTCAAAAAATCAATATCTTCCACACCTTAGCTCTGAAAATTGTGAAATAAACTCCATTAAATCTAACTTGCTAAGGGCTTTCCAACAACACCAAGAACATCCCCAAATTCCATTACAGTTTTCAGTTTTGATTTTATTTTTTTATTGAGAAAATGATTCAACGATCAATAGCTTCCACATTATAGTTTCAAACAATGTCAAATTGAGTCAAGTTGGTGCACCCCTACTCATCGAGAGCTTTCGAAAGATACCAAGAGCATGGCATGAAGCACCATGGTTTGGGAGATCTCAAAATGATAAGCAAAACAAACTACCTTGCTTCATAGATAGATTTGAATAGTGCAAAACCAAGTTCAAATTTGGCACTTAATATGAGGAGATATGAGTGGCCATGTGAATTGAAGTACTTTGACAAATCTTAGGGCTAAAGTGAAAACTTGCTTTGGTTGTTCATTAATGAGACTAAACCCAAAATGGACTTGTTGTGGCTTGAGCTCTTGGGGATGCACCCTTAAATTATATCAAGAAAGTGAGGAAAGAATAATAAATAGGGTATGGAATGAGATGGGCGGTGTATTGTACTGGGTGCTAAACCATTTTTAATGCAATTAAATAAATGTCTATGTTGTAAAGACCCAAATTCCTTTTGTGATTTAAATGCATATCAATAGGCCTAGCTTGTTAAGAATCTCTAAGTTGTTCCCTATAGTTTCTTTGTTTTGTGCTTCTCAAATATCCATAGTGTCAAATATGGTCATGACTAGGCAACTTAGGGTCACTTTAGATGAGGGTCCAAAGTCAAGGGTCCAATGAATAAAGCAATCCTATTGGATGAGAGCCATGAATTGGACCCATGGCCTTTAGAGAAGGGTCCCAAGACCAAAAGGTGGCAAATCAAGGCTAAACCTACATGGCACCATTTTGGAGAGAAAATCTATTGGTTCAGACCAAAATATATATAGCTAAAAAGGAGAGCTCATGATCTGAAGTCCCAAGATGAAAGTTAGGGTCCAAGGCAAGGTCCAACTTATGAGTCCAATTTGCATCAAATGAGTTCAAATTGGTTCCTAGGAGTTTGGACCCTAGAACCCCCATCTAAAGTGAACCTTAACAAAGTTGATTTTCAAGCCATGGGTTTCAAAAATAGAGCCACCTCAGCTAAAACCTACATTAATCTTGTCACCACCCACATTCATCAAAACTTGAAGGGAACTACTTGAATGTCCATTTTGTTGTTGCTTCGACACAAGGTTTGATTAGTTTGACCATGCATTTGCTCTAAACAAAAAACAACATTGTTAATATTCAAAGAAAAAGAACTATGGTGAAGGTAGGTATTGTCACTCTTGAAAGATGTTGGGTTCGCAATTAGTGTGGGATAACATATAATGCTAAAAAAACATTATTATTATTATTTAAATGAAATAAGATTGGTAATCAAGCAAAATCATGCAACACCATATACAAAGAATCATGCAGGGTGCAAAAAGACAAGCTCCAAAATGTGTTTAGTGTCCCCCTTGTTTTTGTGTGCCTCAATGTACTATGGAACAATCAAAGTCCCCTACCCATTATGTTAGTTAAGGCACCAAGTGATACACTTAGGGCAAGCTAGGCAACACACCCAACCTAATGGGCAAATGGCAAGACCATTCATGCCATTAAGGTTTGGGATGGTAGATTCAAGATTTTAGAAAAAATCATATAGCAAAAAACACATTTCAATGACCGATATGAATGTCTAATGGTTAACCAAAGATTATGTCATGTACCTAATGTTGTCATGAGAATGACATGATCTTCCACCTTGACATTAATGGTCCCATAGTAGGGTTGTTTTTACACAAGTAAATACTTCGGCTTTTGGACATGTGCCTCAAAAAAATTCAAGTCCATGAGACATGCCTCTTTGTCAAACTTTGGTTTTGGGATGTGTAAAAATTGTCCATGGAGGTGTTTGCAAAACATTAGGCATGTTTTAAAAGCTTCGGTTTTGGGACATGTCAAAATGGAGAGGAATAAATTTGCATTTTATTCAAATATATAACAATTGGCGCACAATTATTTGAGATTTATCATATTTTTAACACATTGAGAAAATCAAACCACAAATGATGTAAACTCATATTATTGACATCTTTGCATATATTGCATACTTTAACAAATCATACAAGCATGCGTGATTAATCAAATGGAAGAAAATAAAACATTGAAAATTTTCAATAACAAGAATATGAATTAAAAAAATTTTAAGCTTACTTTTAATAATGATGAAAGCATGATGCAAATTGTCTTAATTCATGTTTTTAAAAATAAAGTAACTTAAAAATTTACGAAGCTACCAAAATAACATGGTTCACCTACGTCTAGCAAGACAACATCTTATGATAATCTATCAATCTAATATTATTGATATTTGTCATTGACAAACAATAAGAAATAATTTAAATTTTTGGATGTCTCAAAAACAGTTTGGTTATGTTTGTGAATGAGTCCAAAGTTTAAATTCTCATTTCTAGGACATGTTCCATTTATTTTCATGAGTTGTTTTGACATTAGGAAACATAGGACACAAGTAAAACATAGCAAACAAGGTGTTGTTGTTTTAGGGCGTGTTGCCATGAAACCATTTGCTTTTCTAGCTTCATTTAATGAAGTCAAATATAGGGAGAGCCTTTACACGTCATTGCCACCTACTCATTAAGACAACAATTTAAGCAACGCTAAGTGAGATTTTGACAAAAAAACAATTTTGCTAAATTTTGATTTTTAAAAAAAGATTTGAACTTACATGATGGATTTTTCATGGAGAAAATGGTGCAATTTTTTCAATTTTTCTTTTTTTAATCCAAAATACTATATTTTATGTTTAGGGTAATGCCCAAGGAGCTAGGTGTTCCCAAAATAAGCACCCCCCAAGGTAGAGCCGAGGGGCATTTATTAAATGGGAACACCCTGCTCACATCACAAATCTTGTTATTTTCATAAATTTTCCCATGATACCCGATGAGCATCACAAGAAAAAAAATGGAAAAAAAATGACACAAGGCGTATCAATAGTCCATTCACTACCAAAGAAGGAGCAAGATTTTCCAAAATATAAAAGTTTTCCCCTTCTTAACAAATGGTGTCAACAATAGAGTCACATCGGCTTTTGGCATCGTATCATGGAGGAGGATGTATGGATGTGAATGTCCACCTCATGAAGCAAGAGAGATGGTCCCTTTCTACGTCCTAAGAATTCATATGGGAAATGGGATGGAGACATCAGGAAGAGAGAGTTTGGGTACCACAATTGCTTGTGCTTTATCCTTTGGACATGTTCATTCGTTCACTCCTTTCACAAACTTGTGTCCATCATTGATGGCCTTTATATTTCGCAATGAAATTCCAAAACTCATATTGGACTTGTACCAACGGGAGAGAAATAGGGCACACCAAACTCACACCAGATGAAGTGGAGTATCAACCTCAAAGTATTGCTGCCTTCCAATACCAAGGCCAATAACAGATCTTACGAAACCACCAACCCTAAGACCTTAAAAACATACACAAATTTATTCATATCTTCATGAAGTACTGAGACCTAAAACAAATGACATCAAGAGGGAGAATTGCAGGTAAAAACGTACCCTCCAATGAACTTCCAATTATGCTACTAGGTACTCACGACAGATTTCTTACTGGCCCTGCTTTCGTGTCCTTCTGAGGGAGAGACTGTCGGTCACCCCAAAAAAGCTCCCTCAAAAAACAAGCAGCAGAGACTTCCTTACCATAGGTAATAAGAATTGCAAACCAACAGTGCACCCAACAGCTGTGCCAATTGTGTATCCTAATGTACCCACCAATAACGCAGGTCGCACCTATAACAAAGAGCAACAATTGTTGTCAGAGGCAGCACCACTTCAAAGTCTAATGCACTCCAATTCCATATACCCATTTGGCAAATTACAAAGACTATCACACACCTATGAAACAAATCAGGTTTCCCTCGGCTTTAGAGGCTGTGACCAATGACCTATACAACCAATGACCATGCTCCCTAGGGCACATTCTGGCTCCTGATGAGTCATTAGGGTCAGGCCAAAAGGCCAAGCCCTAGGGACAAACTCAAGACAAAATATATGCCCAAGTGATGCATTCCCTGGTGTAAATGACCATAGCTAAGTGGGAAAGGACAGAATTGGCAGTAGTGTATGTAGCAAGGGAATGATAGAATACAGTACCATTTCAGGCCACCGTCTTGCACTTGCCATGGCTGCTGCTGTTGCTGGGCCTCCAATATTGGCATTTGATGCCACCAATAACTGAAAAAATCAAATCAATCAGTGTCTTGAAACCCATTGATGCTTGATGACTTTACTGCTGCTGCTTATTGGACAGTTGTTGCATGCAAAAACATTTTGTTCTTGGGTGGTATGAAAACTCAAGACAACCTTCTAGGACAATTTTACACACTTGGTAATCAGATTACTGTTGTCCATGATAACCACCTTTCATCTCCTTTTGTGTTTTGCAGAGCTAGACAATTTTAGCTGGGAGAAATTTGTTGCAACTTGTGGTGGACATGGCAAATATACATACCATGTGCAGGGGAAGCTTAAACCAAATGCCAAGTGACAATGTAACCAAGAGATGAATCTGAGGAAGAAAAAGACAGACGCACACGTACACACAAAGGTTTAGTGTTTTTCCCCACATACCCACAAATGAAAAACAGCAGGAAAAAGAAAGGCACACAATTTTGAATCTCATCTTATCCAAAAGTAAACTGAGTCCATACCACAAAAAGAATGAGGATGAAGATAAAGAGAGGCCAACCCCCTGCCACTGCTTCCTGAACAGAGGTTGAAGCACCCACCTACATCCCATAAAAGAAGAGAGCCATGGTTGTGTAAAAACAATTAGAGCAATTTCAGGGGAGAATAACACTTCTTCCTCATGTGGGTTGCACAAATACCAATCAATGCATCCTAAATGTAGCCTAAATTTCAAGAGTTCACACAAACAGTTATGTATCTGTAGTACTTACTACAGAGAAAAAAAGAAGCATAAAAACTCCCCCAAGAGACTGGGAACCTGCAAACATGGGAATAGTGGATCCATTCTGTTTGCTGCCAGAGACAAATGCTACCGCTGTAGAGATTAGAGATGCCACCACTGCCATCATTGCCAAGCCCGAGCCTGAATTTTACAATCCACACAAAATTCATTATTAACTCAGCACCAGACACTGAAATTTTATACAAAACCAAGACCTTTTCTCAAGGCACAACAACTCCATTTAGGCAGTCCATTTGTAGGGTTCAAAGTTTAAGGCAGTTGAATGTTTGAGAGCATATCTTCCTTAGACTAACCTGCAAAGGGAGAGGGAAGGACAGCAGCCAGCCCATTGCCAATCATGCATGCTGCAGCTGCAGCTGCCATTGACACTGACAAGGTTTCCACTGTTGGAATCACCTCCATTTCAGTTGCCTTGTCATCTTCAACACAAGAACTAGAGTCAACCCCACAATGTGGTCCAGAGAGTGATGTTCTCATGAACGAATGCAGCAGAGAGCAAAGTGACAGAGGTTTTTCCCACAAAGAAATAGTGGAAGGAAAGTAGTAGGATGATGGATTACCTCCGCCTCCAGGGAAGGTAGAGGTGAATCCTGTTCGATCAACATGGATTGACATGATGACCCCAAAGTAGACAGCCATGGCCAGATTATCAGCTGCCATGCCAGCTGCAAGCATGCTTGGCGAGTTCAAACCAAGTGCCTAGAAAAAATGACAAATAGGATCTATCAATCCTAGGGGTTCTGGACATAGCTTTTCGGAAACTCTCTGCCCATACATTGGGCCAATGCATCCATCCCCTCTCAAGCAACTTCTGTCAAAATATATAGCAAATTGAAATTGTGATAACCAGGATACATAGTTAACAAACAGATTTTGAAATGAGGAGCACCTGTGCAGTGGCAGCATAGTTGACAGAACCCCCAACATAGCTTGCACACAGCGATGATGCAATCTGAACCCCAAAGTACAAATGTGATTACAGACACACACACACACACACACACACACTGACGGAGCCCACATAACCTGTAACAACAGTTTGGGTCAAAACCAGAAACCAAGAACAATCTGGAGCCAACAATCCCGATGATGTTGAAAAAAGAGGATTTCCAACTGTGTGCCCAGGCAACAAATCACAATTTCAAGTTGCCAGGACACTCAAGCAAGAAACTCTAATGAGTGCGGATCATCATCGAACGTTGAAATCATTTGCTGCAAGGACTAAATGATCACATCAGGGAGCTAGAGTTAGATTACCTTCCAGCCATTTGGGCCTAAGAAATGCCCAACTGCACCAAAAGCTACAACTGCTCCCATAACAGTTCCAATGGCTCCAAACCAAAAGGCTTTCAATGTTGAACCTGCACATAACACATATATATTCTCTTCCAAAGCTCATGTACCAGCCCCAAGATTCTTGATGTTGCATATGTTCAAATCCTCTTGACATTTGTACAGTGATGTTCCCAACATCTGGACAGATGAGTGGAGTTGGACCCAGACCTTAAATGCAATGAAAATTGATCTTCATGGAAGGTGACAGAGTGTAAGACAAACATAGAACTGCACAAGATGGGTACTTCATCATACAAAAGGGAAACGTATAGGGAGGACCTGCATCTGTGAATGCTTGCATGACATCAGTCTCAAGAAGACAGAGGGACACTGCCATTGGCATCCCCAGAGCAAAAACCTGCCTGTACTCTCCCTTGTCAGTCATCTTTCACCCAATCTGAACCTACTTGGAAAAACACATTTTTCTACCCTTTTTCCACAGTAGCTAGGTCACCATCTCCCTTTGTGGGTTCTGATGTCATCACAAGATATCTGTTGCTCAAATGATCTCAGAAAGTATACCCACCGAATGACAAGCTTGTGTTTCTGCAAATTTAATTTGATGAAGAGAAAACTTGGTGGCTTCTTTCAAGAAATCTATTAGAGGAAAAATTGACTGCTGGAAGGGACTACCAAATAAATTGGAAGTGGGTACAAAACATCTGGGAAGTTTAGTGAGGTCAAAGAGTTGGGTTGTGTACTCTGACCATTGAATTAAGGCAAATCATCCAAGAGTTCATGATCTACTATTTCTACATACAGGCAGGCATGATCTAGTATGTGACCCAAAACATAAAGCTGATCTTTCTTCACAGGGGAGGGGACTTTCGATTTGGGAAGGAGGGGACATTTGAAGAGGCATACCAAGTCATATACAGGTGCAGTGGGTGGAACAATTCGGCATCCAGAGAGAAGTAACCCAGTACCCATGGCAAGTAGTGGAGCTGACACTCGGGCTCCAAATTCAGTTCTGGTCTCTAACACCTGCCACCATCAGCAATGAATCAAAAACTTGGAAGTCACATTCTTTTGTTTGCTATCTCTCTTCAAACTTGTTGCATTTTTCCAGTACCAAATTCTCTCTCTGTCTCTTATGATGCATTTGATGAGCTCCAGATAGCAACAGAGCTGTTCGTGTTCTTCAAACTAACATGCACTGCTTGCTCGCCCATCACCTTGACCAACAACATAGATCAGTCCTGTTTTGTACTCAGGATTCCATATAATCGCTGATTGAAACCCTAAAAGCCCTAAACCCTAAAGGGAGAAGAATTTTTCTTTTCTTTTACCTGAGCTAATGCTGCACATGCACTCAATGTGCAGAATAACAAGTGCCCACATTCTGGTCCTATGAGTGTCATTGTAGACCTCCCACTCCAACACCTGTTTCTGTTTCTATCCCAAATTCTTCGCCTTGAAGAAGAACAACAACTTCGTCTTCTTCCCTGTGCATAACCCACAACAGGGTTTCCTTCCTCCTCACCCATCATCATCCTCGAAAACCTTCTCCCCATGTAGTCGACATGAACACGGGATTCCTTACAGCGGCTTCCCTGCACATAAACTGGGACGTGGGTTTCCGTACACAACAAGCTCTTCCCTGTATTATAGCCCACCAATTGTGATTTTTTGCCCAAGTTCGTTGGAGATCTTTCTCCACCACACCACCCATGTGCATTTTTTGCACACAATCTTCTTCTTCTAAGAACTAGCAGCTTAGAAGAAGAAGAAGAGAGAATCATGGGGGTGATGATCCCTTGAGACATTCCTAAAACCAAAAAGAATGAAGGAAGGCTTTTGAAACCTCTGAAGAATACTTGGGTATTACGAGATTAGTACTCTTGTCATATGAGAATTCATCACAAGAAGAGCAGCAGCATGGCTGAGCCCAAGTGGAGAGTATGATCCTCGCTGGCCTATTTCACTGCCATTTGCTGCTGGAAACACTTGGAGCATCTTGAGGAAAAGAAAGTAAAGGGAGGAGGACAAGGAGGATTATAGAGCAGAAGCAGAACAACAAGAAGAACATCGGATCTTGTAACCGATGCAGTTCTCTTTTAGGGTTTAGGGTTTATCCTTGCCCATTTCAGGATAGAATGAGAAAAAGTGATCTTGTTGAACCAATGAGGGCTAAGAAAGAAATATCTTAAGAAAGCAGAGAGTTCTCGAGTTCCTGACATGTTCCCCCAAAGAGTTCCCAATAGCACCTCACTTCTATCCCATGCGCTTTGGCAAATGTTGTCCTCCTTTCACCTACATACTTGGGCCAAAGGGAATGAATTCTGTACATGTAGGTATAACGTTTACTTTGGGGAGTCTATGAAGTTTGATATTCTTTGGAATAAACTTTTCAAACAATCCCTGGAAAAAAAAAATTTCATTCCACTTTGGAGTGAGAGAGAAATGAAAAAAAAAACACTTTAAAAGCGTACACATGCAACAATACCCAAAGTAGAAGATGGGTAGTGCTTCTCCCATCTCTATGGGTGAGAGGAAGACAACATTTGCCAAAGCCTTCATGGGATTAAATAAAAAAAAGGTGATATTGGGAACATGTCGATGAACATATCACGAGCATGGGGAACAAAATGAGAAAGTGATGAGAACTCCTTGAGAACAAGGGAAAATGGAAAAAAAAAAAAAAAAAACACTTCTCCACCCACCACCCAAAACCCAAATGGAAAAAAATTAGGGCACCTTAACGCATGTAAAGCTTCCCATTTCTCTTCCCAAAACTATTGGTCACCATTTTAGGCCTAGGTTAATGGCCAGGACAGAAATCACAGGGGTTAATGATATAGTGTGATTCATATTAATTAGATAATGCTCTCACAACTTAATTTTTTTTAAATTTTAAAGGTGCCATATTGATTGGCCCATTAGCAATTATTTTGGAACATTGGGCATGCCCTCAATAGAAGCAACTCTTTGGACCCCTAGTTGCAAAATAGAAACAAATGTGCGCCCCTTTTTGAGAGAAAACCTTGCAAAACTTTATTTATAAACACACCACATATTCGAAAAATGTACAAAAGAATAAAGGAAAAAAAAAAGGAAAAATTTAAAGGATGTCATAGGTAGGGCCCATAGGTAATATTATTTATTTCCTTTCCATACCCATTTTTCTATCCACAAACCGTATTATTATCATTTATAACTTTTATTAGAAGTAACCCCTTTTTGGTGTTACACTTTCCATGGGTCATTATATTATGATTGGATCCTTTAATTATTTTGTTTTGCAAAGTATTTTATTGACTCCCCCCAATTAATTCACCTTCAAAGTTTAATATTTTAAAAAAATTCTTTCGATTGTAAAAAATGATATTTATTATCCATAATGAAATGTTTTGTTCATCTTCCTCAAACTAAAACTTGTCTTTTATTTTCCTCCATGGGTGGAAACATATGTGCAATAAACTTTTGATGCATAATAGGGTGATTATAAGGCAAAGTGTTTCATTGTTTTTGTGTCATATTCCAAATTTGCATAGAATGTTATGCATTCACATGTTATTAAAATTATATAAAATTAACAGTATGCCAAATTTGTAATTGTATTTAGATTGTAAATTTGAATAAAAAACCACATATATTAAAATATATATAACATATATGCCCCAAATATATAATAATGGACATTTGAAATCAAAAAATCTTGATTGATTTTTCGTTTGTTATTTTATACATGCATTTTTGTGTAAGGTTTTTATTTAAGAGATTTTATAAGCATTCAATATAAGATATATTAAAACAATAGAACTTTGAATTCCAAAAGGTCAAACCAATAACACAAGTTTTTTCCAAAATGCATGTTTGTTGTTTAATAAATTTTTAAAATTTGAAATAAAATTTAAATTATTGTACGCATTTTCAATTCAATGATAATATTTTAGAAAAAAACAGGTACATTCTTTTTATTAGGAACCATAATTGCCAATTTCACAAAGCTTTTATAAAAAATAAATGTTTAGTAATCAAGTTGACATGGCACAACATAATTGATCATTCCAAGATAATATTATTAAAATCATGAACACCCCCCTATCTCCCCTACCCTCCACCACAACAAAGAAAAAGAATGGTGATTATAGCAATGGTCAAAAGTCACAACATGTGACCCTTTTTTTATTAGTTTCACACACATTGGCCACAATTCAAATCAAATTAATTGTCTTATCACTAAATACCAACAAGTTATTAGCTAACTTCTCCCTTTTTTATTTTCTAGAATTTTATTTTTTTTAATTTTTAATTTTTTTGTAAAAAGTTAAAGTCTCAGCTTCTTTTCACTAAAAAGAGAAATTTAAACTCAAAAATTTGAAATTTTAAGTGATTTTGGAGGTTTTCAATTGCTAGAGGTAAAACAAATAGTAAAAATCACCAAATTTCTATAATTGGTTTTCATTGTCTAGCCAAAAATATAGAAAATAATATTGAAGATCTATGTTTCATATTTGGTTTATAGCCAAATTTGGCTAAATACTCCCTAAGGATAATAGCCACTTTTTCTACATATTCTTATGGATAATCAACATTTTGGCTATAAACAACAACTCATAAAAAGAACATTGAGGTCTTAAATATCCCCAAATTCATGAAATTGTTCAAGATTAATAATTCCATTCAAGGGAGATTACACAATTTTATTGGGATCATGAAATATTTATTTATTTTAGTTAGTAATAATGATTCTTGCAATGGATCAGAAATTTATATCTACTTTATACTTTACAATTTTATGAAATTTTGTTGTTAAAAAGGAAAAGGGGTAAATAATACACATTTCAAATAATTTCCCTAATCACTCAATTCCCATAGTCTTCTAGTGTCACAAGGAGGAAAAATACTCCCAAAAAGACCTTCCTAAATAACCACTTTAGTGGATTGGTTATCCTTACACAAGGGCTTTTTGAAGAACCTAGTTCACCTTGGTGGTCATTTGTATTTTTTTTTAACAAACCAACTTAACACTCCCTTTTCTCATTGTCTCTAATCATTGCTTCAATCAAGATGCAAAAACAATCACATCAAAGAATGCTTACATCATGCTTACATTCTTTTTGAAATAACTTTACATCAAAATAGTTTTGCGCCCAACCACGAGCATAAGAAGGTCTTTTGTTTTACAAGTTTTTTCGTCCGCTCTAACCTATCTTCTCTCCCTTATTCCTCTTCTTACCTCCTTATTGTGCGTCATTAGTATAAAATTAACAACTTTTCTATACTATACAAAATTTACAACTTACATTAGAGGATTGTTACATTGCCCACCATTCAAGAATTGGGTATTGTTCTCAATACCTTTAAACTTGGGAAAATTCTTAAGGAGTTATTCCTCCTTTTCTCAAGTGGCATCATTGAAAAAATATCCTCTCCACTTCATCAAAAGTATGTTTTTTTCAGTAAAAGAATGTCACAACCCTTTTTTTTATATTCATGTCTTCAATATTTGTTCTAATTCCACCGAATTTTCTCCTTCCACTATAACTTGTGGTAGGTCTTGGAGAAGTTTGATAAGGTCAAACACAAATTTTTTTAAAAGACTCACATGGAACACATTGTGAATCCTCCATTCACTCGGCAATTCCAGTTCATTGTCCCAATTTTTTAAAAGATTTAGAATGATTCACAATATTTTGGAGAAGTTTATAACATTTTTAAAATGTTAATTAACTTTTCCTAGGAGTCATTTTGAGGAACACCTTGTCCCCCACATCAAAATTTCTAATAGACCTTGCATGATCGGCATAGGTTTTGGTTTTTGCTTAAGCCCTTAACATGTAGTCTTTAATGTTTTCTTGTTTTAATTGCATTTTTAAAAATATTTGAATGAGTGTTTTCAATTGAATCATATAAACATTCCAAGATGTCAATGTCAAGCATTCTTGGTGGTACATAACCTCAAACGGGTCACACCAATCAAAACATGGACATTCTTATTATAAACAAACTCCACCAAGTGGAAATACTATTCCCCAAATCTCTACTTAAAACCTACATACATCTTCAACATATCTTCTAAGGTCCAATTAGTTCTCTCAATTTGGCCATTAAATTCAAGGCGGTATGTAATGTTAAAACATAGTTTTGTGCCCAATGCCTTAAAATAACATTGGTAAAAAAACACCAATAGACTTTGTTATTAGATACAATTTCTTTAGGTAGCCCATGAGGATGTGGATGAGCTCAAATGAGCCAAAATTGATGTGAAAACATTAACTTTTCTGCAATTTTTGTTACATTTGTCTATGTGGTGCCATTTTAATGGCATGTGAATCATGGAAAGTTGTGTTTATTGAATGAAATGGATATTGAAAAATCTAAAATGAATCAAACAAAATTTCAATATCAAAGTTTGGTTTGAATAAATGATGTTTAACAACTTCATTCAATGACACTACTTTCATAAAGGGCCCTTTAATTTTCATAATACAATTTATTTCATACTTAATTTTTTAATAATAATAGGGTACTATTAGACACATCTAAAAATCACTCAAATTTTCATATTTAAATTTTTTGTGTTTATCAAAAATTAAGGTTTAAAAAACGTTCATGAGTCCTTTCTGACATGTAAATGTGATGCAATGTATATATTATTTAAAGAAAACTTGTAGTTTATAATATAAAAAATTAACCTTGAAAGTGTTAACATGCTTTGGTATGATTTCAAATTATGATAAATTTTCAAAATGAAATACAAAATCTAACAAAATTTGTGCATTTTCAAAAATTTGTATTTCTCCAAATTTGATTATAAGAAAACATATGACATATTGGGGCAACTATAAATACAATATATAAAAAGTTTCAAAAAAATTCATTTAAAAATTCCTCTTGAAGAAAACATGGTTTTTGGGAAAAATGACCCCAAAAAGGACAATAGTCCTAGCTACAAAATAAATACATTAGCTCGTTATATGTCATTTGGACCCATGAAGTCTATTTTTTTAATATAAAAAATTGGGTCATTTCTTTAACTATAGTTGTCATTTTTGTGAAAACAAAATGGGCTTGTTTTAATAAGTGATCTACTATCACAAATATGGCATTATGATCATTCCGTGTGTAAATAGGTCCATGATAAAATCCATATTTATGGATTGTCATTTTGCGATTGGTATAACTACTAGCTAAATCAACCCATGAGTTTTTTTCTTGTTCAATCTTTGATATTTAACATGGATCTAACACATTTCCACATACTCATGAATATCCCTTTTCATTTTGGGCCAAAAAAAATTCAAAATTGTGATATAATTTTTTTGAAATTCCAAATAACTTGCAATAGGGATATTGTGGTAGTTGTATAAAATTGTCAACTTCTAATTTGTGTTCTCAAGGATACATAGGTGACCATCATAATATAATAACCCATCCTTTAACACATAAATTAGATACTTGCCCAACTTTTATAAGGATTTTTCCCTTTGGGTTAAGGCTTAAAAAGGTGCATTGAAAGAAAAATTAGTGACATATTTTCCCTTTATTTTTTCAATGAAGCCATTGTTAATTATGGAAATGGCATTAGTCCATTTCCTTTTAAATAAAACATCCACAACTACATTTTCCTTTCTTTTGACACATTGTATGTTAAAAGAATATTTTTGGAATAATTTTGCAACGACATTGCCTATGACTCAATGTTCGTTGCATGGTCAAGAATTTTAGGTTGGCATGGTTTGTTTCAATCTTAAAATGCCTTCCCAAAAGATAATGCCTTTAAACTTTAAAACATGAACAATTGTCAATAATTGTTGGATAGTTATGTTCATCAAATTTTTATTTTCTTAATTCATAGGCCACAACATGGTCTTCTTGCATTAAAATAACCCCAACATCCTCTTCATTTGTGTCTATACATCAGATTAACTCATCTTTCATATAATCCATTGATTTCAAAATAAGTGCCTATGTGAAGGCCCTTTTAAACATATTAAAATTATCCTCACACATTGGAGTCCATTTAATTTCACCATTCCTTTTTAATTATTCAATTAATGGGGCCAAAACCTTGGAGAATCATTTAATAAACCTTCTATAAAAACCTCCAAGGCTTCAAAATCCCTTCAAGTCTTGGGGTGGGCAAATTGATTATGGATTGTATCTTTTTAGGGTCAACTAACAAGCCATCCTTACATATAATAAATTCCAAATATTCCATTCAGGATGAAAAAACCTCACATTTATTCCACTTCACATATGACTTATTTTCTTTTAGTATTTGTAACATTTGTCATAGGTGTTCTTCATGTTCCATTGATGACTTGGAATATACCGATATGTCATCCATAAATACCAAGATGAATTTTCCAAGGTATTGTTTAAATAACATGTTCATCAAACACATATCATAGTTGGGGCATTGGTCAAGCCAAATGACATGACTAGAAATTTGTAGTGCCCAAATTGGGTTTGAAAGGTTATCTTGTAAATATTCATTTGTTTTACCCAAATTTGGTGAAACCCGCATAAATTGATTTTCAAGAATATTTGTGTTCCACACAAGTAATCAAACAAATCATCAATATCGTGTAAGAAAAAATTATTCTTTATAATGAACTTATTTAACCAATGATAGTTTACACACATTTTTTGTGTGCCATCCTTTTTCTTTTAAAACAATGCAAGGGTTCCCCATGGACATTTCTTGGATTAGATATACCTGTTTCAAGGAAGTCTTTTGTTTGGGTTTCTAATTCATTATTTTCCAACAAATAATGACGATAGGGGATGCAAGAAACCAAGGTAGCCCCTAAGGGGTAATTCTATGGCGTGGTCAACCTCTTTTTCTAGGGGTAATCCACGCAAGTTTTTAAGGAATATATCAAAAAAAAATTGAAAACCATTAGTATCACTCTTGACGCCATGAATATTGTGTTGACTTCATGATTCACATCGAGGTCTTCATGCACAACTTTACTTAATAACATTGATTTCCCTTAAGCCCTTCTCTACTTAAATACTTGAAAGTAATGGGGTATTAGAAAGTGTTTTCATATTCGTCAAATAGACGAATTGATCATCAAGGAAGGTTTGAATCATAAACAATCGTAACAACTGGCCTTAATGTCCATTTGCATCAACCACTCCATACCAATAATCACATCATAGGGCACCCCATCCCAAACTTCAAAATCCACTATTGTTTTGACTCTTTCCATCACCATTAGGGTTTGGATTAACACTTTAATATTGGTGATCTTAATACCATGATTAGGGAGTAGGATGGTATTAACCTTAGCCTTCATTTGTCATAAATTAAACTTGTCAACCATTTCATGTAATAGAAAATTACAAGAGTTCTCTAGTTAATTAGGATCATGGTTAATTTATTACCAATATGACCAAACAAATTGACTACATTAAAGTTACACTATATTTGACCCCCCACTAACCATGAAAGCCGAAAATTTCAATTAACGCATGAAATTGCCATTTAGGCTAAGCATTTCCATCCTTTGTACTTTATTTTCCACCTCTTGATAACACTTGCCATTGACTTCAAGTATGGAAATTCTTGGGGCAATCAAGGGATTGGTGCCCTTTTTGGTGGTAGTTGAAACATAGGCCATTCTTCTTATGTTCATTTTATTCGTTTTCAAAAAGGTGCTTCAAAGAGGTCAATGAAATAGTAGGTTAAAATTAGGGCTTAGAAAATCTTTTAACCCCATCTAGCCTTTTCCAATCCTATTTCATCTTGCCCCTTCCAAAACTAATTGATTGGGATGGCTTCCTTTCACCAATTCTTGAAATTCCCACTAAGGCCATACCTTATTTGTTAGGCCTTATGTCAACCCTCCAAGTGATAACCTTTTAGTAGACTTTGGCTTTTGTTGTTAATTCATGACTTTGGATGATGCATTTAATGGACTTGTCCAATTCATTCATGAAGAATTGAATTTGGTCTAATTATTTTAATGTCAAAAAATAGGAGGTATGTTCATCAAATTTCACCTTATATTTCAAGACAATCATATGATTTCGGGTTAGACCTATAAACCCTAATTTCATTTAATGAACAAAGTCTTATGATAAGTATTGCTCCATGAAAACCTATTGGAACTTTGCCCAAATAGTTATTCCCTTGAGCCTTTCCTTCATTTGAATCCACTATTATTTGGTTTTCCCTTGCATTTGGAGAAATGTAACACGAATGTTGTCAACATTTGCATAATCTTCATTACAAAACTATTCCATAGTTTCAAAGAATGATGATACTTTGGACGTAAGGATATTATGGCGACCATGAACTTTTGAAAGGTGCATCATTTTTTGGAGCTCCTTTGTGTTGCTTCGATTTTCATTTTGCATTTCTGCCATGACCATTAGATCTCAATAATTGTGACTTCAATGTTTGGCACCACCAATTACTCCCAATAATTTCTTTAAGCACTTTCACCAAATCTCAAATTTTAAAATCACACATGTTACCCTTGGGGTCCTTGAGAACAATCTCAAAACCTAGACAATTCAATGGGCACCTTTTTATCGATTATTTGGCATATGCATAGCTTGAAATGTTGTTTCACACCACTTATGTGTAGAGGTCTCATTCATAGTGTTCATACCCTATTGCCTCTAGGTTGGAACCTTGTTTTGATACCAAATAATATACACTTCAAATTCTTTCTCTAGTCACCTAGTTCCCATAATCTTCTAGTGTCATAGAGAGGAAAAACAATCCCAGAAAGACCCCCTAAATGACCATTTTAGTGGACTAGTTATACCCACATAAGGGTCGTTTATACAACCTAGTCCATTTTAGTGGCCATTTATATATATTTTCTAATGAATTAACTTAACACTCCTTTTTTTCATTGTCTATGTTCATTAATTCAACTAAGATGCAAAAACATCCATATCAAAAAGCATTTCCATTACCTTACATTTTTTTCAAAAATGATTTTACATCAACATGATTCTCCACCCAACCACAAACACAAGAAGGTCCTTTCCTTTAAAAACTTTTCCTCCTCTCTATTCTTTGTCTTTTCTCCCTTGTTCCTTTTCTTCCCTCCCTTTTGTGCTCTCCCCTATGCATCATTAGTATAAAATTAACAACTTCTTAATTTTATACAAAATTTACAACTTACACCTTTTAAGTCCTACCAACATTCACTTGCATTCCCATCATGTTCCCTGACCTATACCCTATCATTTTCCAAAAGAATGTAAAGTTATTTTCGAAAAAAATGTAAACACAATATAAGCATTCTTTAATGTGATGTTTTTGCATCTTGGTTGAAGCAGTGAATATAAATGATGTGAAAAGGGAATGTTAAGTTAATTTGTGAAAAAAAGATATAAACGACCACCAAACTAGATGGGGTTATATAATAGATCCCTTTTGTGGGGATAATTAGTGCACTAAAGTGGTCATTTAAGAGGGTTTTTTGGGAGTGTTTTTCCACCTTGTGACACTAGAAGACTATGGGAACAAAGTGACTAGGGAAACTATTTGAGGTGTGTATTATTTGATTTGCAAGTTGCAAAAAATAAAATAAAATCTTATGACCCAAAAAAAATTTGCATTGTATTATAATGTGAAAGTTGTATTTAAAAACATTCCCATAAATATGTCATAAATAAAAATTTCAAGACCTTTTAGGACTTCATTAAAGAATGAAAAGACCTATTATAAACACATTGTTGTTTTGCATCTCATATTTTTGTCATTGCTTTTCTTATTTTTTATTCTAGGAATATAATACATAGTAAAAATCCCCATGCAAATTTTTTACAAGATCTTGACAATGCATTCATTTTGAAATCATAAAACCTACAAATTTAAGTAATGGTTACACCAAAGGTGGTTGCTAAAAGATATAATGCATTCAAAGTTATATATATATATATATATATATATATATATATATATAACGCTAATATATGAAAAGGTTCCATGTTTTCCATAATATTCCTTATAACTTCAATAGTTAATTCATCATAAATTAATGAACATGTTAACACACATCACCACATTTTTCACCCCCAATGAATCCACCTTTCATTATTATTATCTTTTCACTATTAAGACAAGAATTTTTAAAAAAAATTGTATCTTTTTTATAATATTTTTTGTAAAGTTTCAATAATTTACTTCACTATGAATAAATGAATATTAACCCACACAATCACATTAATCACCCCTTTGAAAACAATTCATTCAATTCACATTGGATATCATGTGTAATTTTAATTTTGAAATTATTGCGAAAGTGTTTACAAATAACGCACCCCAAACTTCTCACACACATTTTAACATATATTCATTTAATATATCATACGCTTATGATTAGTAATTAATAAAGTTTTTCAAAATATTTAATATTTCAACAAAAAGGTTTGATAGGCCCAAAAATTGAATGTTTCAAGATTTCAACAATAAAGTGTAATTATAAAAGGTTTCCTTTAAAATTTGAATTTCTTATAGTAACTTAGTGAAATTGATTATTCTAAATACTCTTGCAAAATATAATAAGGTGAGATGATAATTTTCGTTTATAAAAATTCATCATTTTGGAAATTATTTTACATTGAAAAAAAATCAATTTTAGGTAGTATGGTTACAAAACATGGAAATCACATTTTGTTAAAATAATAACCACCACACATGTGTAATGCAACCATCCTTTGCATTTAACATGTAACAAATTAAACCCCTTTCATGTGAATGTATGGGGGTAAACCTATCCATTTCATGTATTAAAAAATTGACTTTGAGTGTGAATGCATTCTCTATACAACCCTCATATGCAAAAAAAATCAACCCATTTCACTTAAGCATGAATGTGCATACACACAACCCTCTTTGCCAACACCCCCCCTCCCTCCCCCTCACCCCCCCCCCCCCCCCCACCCCCCCCCACCCACAACAC
>Ga0116231_10000973_pt1 | contig 55925 bp, 39 predicted proteins | sample S1TSphgellanicum_2_FD_89695 | JGI IMG/M metagenome (GOLD analysis project Ga0116231, IMG submission 89695) | Host-associated microbial communities from peat moss isolated from Minnesota, USA - S1T2_Fd - Sphagnum magellanicum MG | ecosystem: Host-associated > Plants > Peat moss > Unclassified...
AAAAAATATTAAAATTTTTTTTAAGGGTGTGGATTTTTTTTTTTTTTTTTTTTTTGCTTGGTTGTGTCTGGCTTTTTGTATCTTTGTTTGGTAGTTTCTTTGCTTTCTTTCTTTTTTTTGATTTGCTTGCTTGTGTGTGCTTTTGTTTGTTTGTTTGTTTGTTAGTTTCTTTCCTTTTTTTTCTTTTTTTTTTGGGGCCATTTTTTGGTTTGCTTGGTTGTTTGTGGACTCTTGTTTGTCTGGTAGTTTCTTTTGTTCTGTTTTGTTTGCATGGTTGTGTGTGGTTTTCTTTGTTTTGTATGTTTGTTTGGCAGTTTCTTATTTTTATTGCTTGGTTGTTTGTGGTTTTTTGTTTGTTTGTTTGTGTACTAGTTTTGTAAGCTTTTTTAAGAATTTTTTTTTTTTTGGTTTGCACAGTTGTGTGTGGTTTTTTCTTTTTTGTTTGTTTGTTTGTTGACCAAGAGGAATGGAGAGAGAGATGGAGAGTGTTGTGTGTTGGGGGGGAAGGGTGAGCTAACACCTACCCCCACACTCGGTGAGTACATTCCCCTTCTTGAGTGAGTGTGGCCTCTTTTAGTGGGTAAATTAAACTCAATAAATATTAGCTTTGGACCCAGAGGCCCTAATTTACTCTAAGCATGGGACATTTATAATATTTAGAAAGAATTTACATGAATTTTTTGGGTGTTTTTTTTAAAAATTTACCATTGATGTTTTCTTCAACAGAATTTCACAACTTGGCCCAAAAAAAAAATTCACCACATTCTGAGGAGAAAAACTTTATGTTGCCATATATAATAGACAATAGGTTGTGGTAGGTCGCCAAAAATATGAGCTGATTCCTTAACTTTTCTACTTTTGACCTGTAGTCAAATTTGGCTAAATCCGTCACCACATTCTGAGGAAAAAAAACTTGATGTTGCCATATATAATAGACAATAAGTTGTAGTAGGTCGCCAAAAATATGACCTGATTCCTTAACTTTTTTACTTTTGACCTGTAGTCAAATTTGGCTAAATCCTTTTTGGATGATACCCAAAACACCTAATCTCACAAATTTGAGAGAGAGAGAGAGTCACGTGGTGGTGGCGACTGGGGACTTTTTGATGCTTACCGGGAATAACGAGAACAGGTGAGAAAGAACGGGGGCAATAAAGGGGGTGGTGACGGGGTGTCGTGTGCGCAAGACCGTTTTAGGTGCTTTTGTGCTTTTATCGACTCTTTTCTGCGACCTTCGCTTTCCTTACACCACTTTGTGGCGCGCGCGCGCGTGTCTTTGTAATACCAAACGGGACGACTCACCACCACGACGCCGCAGCAAAGCAAAAGAGAAAGGAAAAGAGCCAGATACTCGCGAAGAAAGAAACAAACAAACGAACGAACGAACGAACAGACAAAGGAGAGAGAAAGAAAAAAAGAGAGCAATCCGATTGCGAGCGAGCAGCGCCACATCCTGGATCGAGAGTCAGTGATCGGTATCATCACAGTGTAGGAAAAAATCAATCTCCAGGTGCGGCGTTGTTGTTGTTGTTGGTTTTGTGTTTCGGCGCGCCTTGCCATCCTTGACTCTAAACATTTGCTACCGTAGCTTCAAACGTTGTTATCAATGTTTTGTTCTCTTTCTTCTTCTTGGAGCCCCCTCGCCCCCCCTCCTTTTTTGTTCTCGGGGTTTGGTTTGTTGCCTAGACTTTAGCGTTGAGAATTGATCTGAGAAGGAGGTTTGAAACAATGGTGTTTTGTCTTTTGTTGGGAGTCAGGAAATGCATGCTTGCTTGCTTTGTGTCGGTATATATCATTTGTTTATTTGTAGCCAACTTTGTTTTCAAGGAAAATCAATCAACTGGAATGATTGTCGAGTTTCGTGATTTATTGTCATCGCGTTGGTTGCGAGTGAGCGAGCGTGCGCATGAAAGATGCTATGTTTTTTTCTTTGGTTTTGGTTGTGTGAAACATTTTCTCGGTTAGAGTTTTCTTGATTGCTTGTCGGCGTGAATCGGAGGATTCTGTGAGAGAAAGAGTAATAACTGGTAGTGTACTTGAAGAAGAAGACGAAGAAGTTTCAGCTTTGCGGCTAGCGACATATGGAGCATCCAGGCAAATGTACGTAGCAAGCAAATGCATTTTGCGTAGGGTTTGTTTTCTCAACTGAGAGTCGTTGGAAGAGCTGACAACGAAGAGCTGACTGATTTCCAAGTGCAGATGCTGCCGTGCCTGTGATTTTACGTCCTTCCGAGAGGAGGAGCCGCTACTTTCTGGCATGGTAAATAGATCATTCTAGTGCAGATTGGAAGAAGCTTGAGTCTGAAAGTAAGCGTCAGTTTGATAAGGATTGCTGGAAGAGGCTACGTTGTAAGATTACGCATTCTTTGAGATACTAGTTCCTGTGACAACGGAAGATCGATCCTTCGTCCGTAGCGCTTTTGACGATGTTTCTCATTGCAATTGTGGTTTTTCTTTGCTGATGAAGAACAGTGGATACGTCCGACAAGTGAGGTTGTTGCCTTTCTTTTCTCGGAGCAATTGATGTTGTTGATCGCCTCACCCTGGTGATGGTTCAAGAGGAAGCAAGCGTTTCATGTTGAGCCTGTAGAGCCGATCCATTATGTTCTGTGTGTCGAATTTCTGGGAAGCTATTCTGTTTGCAAAATACAATCTGTTGAGAATACCAGGGGCGGCAAAACATGGAGAATGCAGATAGGCGGTCGTTGAGGACGATAGTGCGTTTGTTAGTGCTGTGGAGAAACGGTAACTGTGCATGTGCAATCTGTAATCTCTCATGGTCTTGCAACGATGTGTCTTGCAACACATCGTTACAGGCAAGTGAAGGGACTAAATAAGAAAATAAACTAGGCTGGTGTGAATGTAGGTAGGAGGAGGGATCAGATAGAGAGAGAGAGTTAGAACAAGAAAACCCTGTAAGGGATGACTGTTACTATGTGCTTGAATTGTGTAACTCATGTGATGAAATTGCATCCAGAACTGTGTTGAAGAGACAAATCAGGATAGAAACCCTTTCTAGTAGACAGCAGTTCTTTGTTATTTCTGCAACCCTTTTGAGAGCTCTCCACTTCACACCTGTATTACACAGGCAATGCATTGCTTGGACATGCATCTCTCCCTCTCTCTCTCTCTCTCTCTCTCTCTCTCTCTCTCTCTCTCTCTCTCTCTGTGTCTGGAGAAAAGATAATTCAGTTATGTCCAGCAATTGTAGGTGATTTCAGATGACTTTTGCTGCTACCCAAATATCAATTCTAGAAGCTGATTCAAGCCAGCAAGGCTACTATGGACGGTCAAACTTGCAAGATGCAATTCTTTTTAGTTATCTTGCTTTCACAGTGACTTAGAATCATGGAATCAATGTTTTGCCATTCTAAGTATTGGTACTTTTGGTCAAACATGATCACAAGTCAGGTGAATTTGTGTCACTGATGTCTGCATTGGTGGTGGTGGCTCTTATTGCAGGAGTTGGACCAGCACATCTGACATGGAAGAGAGTTGATCTAGAGAGACCTAACCAAACTGGGAGCAGAGTCTTTGATTGGAAAGGGAAGGTGCTAGCCTGCACAAATATTGTTGGAGCTGCATGATCTAGTTGATGGTACATATTCTGTAGACCAGAGACAAAAAGTGAAGATGCCTGGAATGATCAGGGGAGAAACCCCATCTTTGTCTCCATCATCTTCTCTATCTGCATCCACTCAATCCTTCTGGTCACGCTCCAATTTATCTCCTCACCATTCCACCCTGTCCTCTGTGAATGGACCACTACCCACTCAACATCTTTGGCTCCAGGAGTTACGCTCTGAAGAGCGTGGCCTCTATCTTATTCAGTTGCTCCTCGCCTGTGCAAATGCTGTTGCAAGCAACAATATGGAGTACACGAATGTATTTCTTGAGCAGCTCACTCTGCTAGCAAGCCTTACGGGTGATCCTATGCAAAGAGTCGCAACCTACTTCATGGAAGGACTTGCAACCCGAATCACCAAATCATGGCCAGGAGTCTACAGAGCCTTGAACTCCACTCAGCTTCCTTCAATCATGGATATGCTTTCTGCTCGCCAGGTCTTTTTCAGCGTTTGTCCTTATTTGAAATTTTCTTTTCTCACAGTGAATCAGGCCATCCTGGATGCCATGGAAGGAGAGAAGGTTGTACACCTAATAGATCTGGAAGCTTCAGACCCTGTCCAGTGGCTGGCATTGCTGCAAGCCTTGAGTGTTCGGCCTGGGGGACCGCCACACCTGCGTATTACTGGTGTAAGTGAGAGGAGAGCTGTATTGGAGCAGACAGGACAGCGACTTTCACAGGAGGCAGAGAAGCTGGATATTCCTTTTCAGTTTCATCCGGTACATGCACAGCTGGAGAACCTGGATGTTGAATTGCTGAGAGTTAAAACAGGTGAAGCTGTTGCAATCAGCTCTGTGATGCGATTGCATCCACTCCTTGCCAAGGACCACAGATTTGGTGGGCCTGGTAGTGCACTCGGTTCATTTGATGGCAGCAGCCATGGAAGGATGCATTCCCCAAGAGGGCAGAGTTTTCAAAGAGTGGGTTGCTTGAGAGGTGAATGCAATAGTTCAAGGGGACCTTGCTCTCATCCTCAGCAGGTTCAGGTCCATGACCGTGCTGTGAAGCGACCCAGAGAAATTTCTGATGAAGAGGTTGAACTTGGACATGGTTCTGGAGGAGATTCTGCATCCAATGCTGCTGCATCAGCTGGAGTTCCTGCAGACAGTGAATTGGCCACAACTGGGAATTCACTTGTAGCCACAGATGGAGAACTGACATCGGAAAGAGATAGATCGATGACAAATTCTGGTTCTCTTGATGCTCAAGAAGAGACAGGTGTTACAGTAAGAGAAGAGCCAGCAGCTGAGGCAGGTGGTGCTGTGATTGATCGGGTGTTACGAATGCTTAGATGTCTATCTCCAAAAGTGATGGTGGTTGTGGAGCAAGAATCAAGCCATAATGGCCCAACATTGCTTGAACGGTTCATTGAAGCCTTACATTACTATTGTGCAATGTTTGATTCACTTGATTCGACCATGCCCCAGCAATGCCTGGAGCGAGTAACCCTGGAGAAGCATTTGTTTGGACAAGAAATCAAGAACATTGTGGCATGTGAGGGAGTTGAAAGGGTTGAAAGACATGAGAAACTGGAAAAATGGAGGAAGCGGATGGAGAATGCAGGATTTGAGGTGCTGCCGTTGAGTTACCCAGCCATCTTGCAAGCAGAACGGCTCCTCCATAGCTATGCATGTGATGGATATCGGCTCCTGGAGAATGATGGATGCCTTACTCTTTGTTGGAAAGATACCCCTCTATATTCTGCATCTTCTTGGCATGCCTGAAGGTTCTCCCTTCTTGTCTCTATGCATCTTTTTCCTTTCCATTTTTGAACTATGCCTACTTACTTTGCTAAGGCACATCTTGCAAATTTGTACTGTTGCCTGATTCTCAAATTTGTGTAATTGCTTTGATGCTTTTTCATGCAGATATGCATAAATTTCTTGGTCAGTGTCTCCTCTTAGAGTTTTCTGTAGTATCTAATACTCTTTCTTGATGTGGTTGTTGATCACTTGAATCTTCAGCTGTTGCTGATTTGTCCTTCCACTGAGACAGCATTTCAGGAGAAAGTGGAGCTTCTTTTGAAGTGATGGAGCTTGGTGCATTACCTTCAGAGTTCTGATGGGCTATTTTAGCTATTGAATTCTTTGAAGTCATGAATCATGTACATTTGCTCTACATTCATTTACCCTCTTCTACCAACATGACTGTTTTGATCCACATGGTACAAGCTGGAGCTTCATACCTCTCTACTCTGCAACTCAATCAATTGAGCTGGAGTATTTTAAAGTAGGTGCCATCTTGGGATTGACACTGCATTGTCTATTCAACAGGTAAGGTCCAGAGAATCACTGAGAATGATCTCTTCCATCTTTTTGTCAGCAGCTGCCAATGTTTGGACTCAAATTTTTTTTGGTGGAAAGAAAATTAGGGTGAAGGACAAGGTTAGAGGAATGGAACAAGAGTGGAAGCAGCAAAGTGTAGCAACATTGTGAGAGCTGCACAGTTTTTGTGCATATATTTTGGAACCACTCTTTTAGCAGATGCAGCAGTTTTTTGGAAGATTTTTGTTGTGCCTTTTTGAAGACTGATGAACGAGTGTTTTTTGTCTGCTGTGTGAAGATGTTCAATATTCCAAATCAGTAAGTTAATGCACACCAAACTGGATGCTTCTGGCATGTGACTATCTAGAATGTACTTTCAATTGTGTTGTTTCCCCCATGTTTGAACAGACAGAGATCGCAAGGTGTAGGAGGGTAAAGTTCTTATGCCTACTACTTAAGAGTGGGAGGGATCTTCTTACACCTATAAGCAGGTGTAAGATCTGTCCTCTTTTCTAGGAGGCATATTTGCAAACATAAGGTGCCTTATTTTGGCAAATTAGGAAAAAATTCCTAGTGCTTTATGAAGAATAATCTACTTGCAAAATGGAGGCTATTAGTTGTGATAGTTTGATGCAATCAACTTGGGCCTCCAGGTTAATTAACTTGATTCAAGTCCCTTAGCATAAAGCAAGCAAGTAAGTTTGATGCTCGCTTGTTTGCTTGATAGAATGATGCTGCTAAGTTAATGCAACAATTTTCTCAGTATGCAATTTTTCAGGAGAAAGAGATGAGCTCCTTGAACCTTCAGTCTTCTGATCTGTAGTGTATTATCCATTTGTGAATAGCTCCAGATGTTGGACTGCTGAAGGCCAATGGGTGTCTTGACACCCACTTCCTTTCTCATGGCACAAAAACTTGATTATAAACTAGAGGTAAAAGTGTATAATACCACACATCAGTTGGTTACTTAAATTCCTATGAAACATGCAGTGCATGTCAATTGTGACATGGTTGTCTATTTGATGGGAGGTTATTGCATGGCAAAGTAGAATTCAATTACCAAACATAAGTAGTGTAGATTTAGAGCTTTGGAACAGTAAAGACCCACTCTAGTTGGGCCTCTGTGCTTGTTAGGGTTGCAGAGAATGAAGTTCATTCCCCTCTGGACACTTCTTCTCACGGTCTGGCATGATGCATCCACTTATATTTTATAATGGTTGTATCATTTCTCCACTGTTCTGGAACCAACCAAGCCAAGCACTAGGCACCTCATGAACCTTTGAACCCTTTGCTGATGAGAAACAGAAAGCGGCCCATCAATAGTAGGCAGACATGATGTGAACAACATTCAAGGTTCATTAGCTTTCAACTGATTCATGTTGCATTGGTATCTAGCATTTTGAACTGACAGTGTACACCTTACTTGGAATCATGTTTGTAGCATCTGCAGATTGCCACAAAGTTCTACAGGTTTGGGCCATTTCCTATTGTTGATTACCTTATGCTTTTGTGAAATTCTATCAAAACAAATTGCATACACGAAATATTTTGTTTACAGCTCTGTCCAAAGGGAAGAGACTTTGCATCAGTATAGGAGCTGCTTGTTTTCTGTATAGCATTGATAGACATTTTAGCAGAATGGTAATGATGCAATTGACTGCAACACCAAATATGGTCAATACATCTCACCCAGTTTCTTTGAGTACTAACCATTCATCTTTCTTCTATTTTCTGGGGGCAGGGTGGCTGGGGGAAGAGAGAAGCTCAATGCATTGATAGGTGCTGTGTGCTGATTTTGACACAAGGAGGGGAACTCTCAAGTGACCTTATTTTTGTGCCACCGCTCTTGCAAAGAGTGCAAAGGGCTGCAAATACTTGTTTTAACTTTTCAAAGAATCCAATGACCTCAATTTCCCAAGTCTAATAAGTGGTAGGTCTGTTGTTGCATGTTGCAAACTTGTATCTCAAGCGAAAGCTAGCGAGAATGATTTTGTTTTGAATAGTCCTGTGCATGTGCCTACTAGAACATTTGTTTGTTTTGGGACAAATATGATCCTGCTAAGTGGCAAATGAACATGTGATCATACCTGATCTCTCTAATTGCTTGAGTCTCTTCATTCTTTACATGATATGCTAATAGGCCTTGATATATTGTTCACAATGCATAGTCGTTACTAATTGCTTTGTCTAATTGACTAGGAGTGTGCAAGCATACAAAGCTATGAACGGTGCTACACCAATCTCAATTTTATCATGTTTTTATTGTGTCAAGGCATTTTCTAGCAGGCAAGTTTGATATGTTTTTAAAGTGAGGATGTGATCTCCTTGTGATTCTTTCAAGCTTCAGATGGAGAACTAGACCACAATGTGTAAATTTTGTTTCATTGAGGCGAGTGAAAGTGAACAACGCATTGTTGTAAATTTTGAATTCATCTTTCTTTCAATGGTTTTTCAGTATTTCAATTCAACAATAGGACCATTTGAATGAAAACTATATGACATGAAACGACACAAACGTGGGAATGTATGTGTTTCTCCTTTTTAGAACACAAGTTCATTCCCTTTTAACAAACGTCTTTGCTCCAATGGTGCCTAGTTGTACCTAGCTCCCGTACTTGTTTTCAAGTTCTACTCCTTTGCTTTGGTGGAGTGCAAAGCTTGTGTGAATGAGTTCTATTTGAAATAAATCACATTTAAAACAGCGTAATACAATTACAACAGATATTTATAGTTTGAAGGATTTGCTCAATAGTAAATGGGGACTTGAACCCAATATTAAATGCACAATAAAATGGAGTTGAGTCATGATTATTGTTAAACATCTAAAACAATAGTCCACATTTGCAAATCAAAGCTCCTAATATTACTACTAGTTCAAAAGGGAGCCTTGGATATTAACTCAGTGTAATCCCATTTTGCCCATTTCAATAAAATGTGCATGACTGAAAGTTTGGTGGAGGTTGTAGGAATATAGAAAGGTGGGGGTTGTGGGGGAGATATTGTATGACTTCTAAACAATTCATTAAAAGCACAACTCTGCCAAACATTTGTGTTAACTCATGGGTATGTGTCATTGACCTGTAGGTTTTGGTGGGAGGCCTCCTTACCCAAGTGGCACAAAATGGTTTGCTATGTTGCCATTAAAAATGTGAATGGACAATTTTCTTGACTCTTTCACATTTTATTTAAATTTAATAAATTTTGTATGTAGTTTTTTGTGTTGCAAATTTGACAGGACGGTTCGAATCTTTTAGAATAATCAAGTTGGCCTATGTGAAGGAAATGATGACTTCCACATCTTGTGTCTTTGAGGTGAATATGCCAATATGAATTCATATGTCAAATTTTCAATTTTATCATAACATCTATTGATGTTTCATCTCTTTAAGAGTTTAAATTGCATCCTAATATGTTGGTCTACATGAATGTTGGTGTTTGGATGGATATTGTGCATCCAATATTTCATCCATAAAACTTTAACCTTTGTTCTTGTGACCAAAATCCAAACTAGAGAATGTTGTAAGAGGGAATGTAGAAATGGGGTTGTAGTCATTAACACAAGTTATAAAATAACTTATGGCCACCACTGCGCAATGACAATTTTTCCATTATTTTGGTTTAACCAATTTTGAATGAAGATGTTGAACATTGAATTATTTAGTGATGATTTTGGATTTGATACTTCACATGGAACTCTAAAGATTTATATTTTGCTAGTTCTATAGCGTATATTCCTTCACATCATAATAAGATTGAGTCACTTTAGCTTTTGGGTTGTTTTTTTTGTCGCACATAGTTTTCATTTAAAAATCTCACATGTGAAACCATTCAACATGGTGTGCTTATCTCAATGCTTGATTGTTGATAATGCATTATACTTCCACTTGGTTAGAACATACCTGTGAGCCATGGATTATAGCTCAATAATTAGTTAAGCTTTAGTTCTGTAATTTTTTTTAGTACTAATGATTTGAATGTTTATAAGCCTTCAAGTAGTGATTATTAATAATTGAATAAGCTTTTATGATATTTCTAGGCATATAATACTTCTTTATTTCAGTTGATGTAGCGCTTAATCAATTAAACACCTAGTAAACCTTTTAAAGTACATTATCCCTTTTATGTTATAGAGAAGGGAAAGGGGATGTAGAATTAGATGTGATTTATTGATATATAGGGAATACAAGCCCATAATTAACAATAGCATTTCGCCATGACAAGGTTAAATTAGTCTGTAGAAGAATCTTCAAGCACTAATGATGTACTTATAAGATTTTTAGGATGTAGTCTTAATACATCTTTATTTAGTTCACTTCTATCAGACTTTTAAATAAAATAAAATAAAATCAAATTTAAGTATTAACATTTCCGTCTAAGTAGCCTCATGTGAATTATAACTTTATAACCGACTTAAAGCATAGATCACAATTGCAAAAAATCTAGAATGCGACAAATGATGTGAGCGAAGTACTCGGCTCGGTGCTCCATGGGAAGGGGGTTGATTGGCCCTCGTAGCCAACAATAATGGCCATCACCGGGAACCCATGTTTGACAATGGAGACGGACATCATCATCTTCGCATTGACATTCTTCAAACCTTTTTGGCGTGGCTCCACGAGCAAGAACGAATTCTAAATAGATTGTTAAAGCATGTGGGTTAGGAGACAATTAACGATCCCATGCCGAACGATCGACTCGAGTGCGCACCACTCGCCTGGGCAGTTCTTCTTCGCGCAGCCGTTGAAAAACAATCACGTCGAACGGTGATTCTTCAAACTCTTCCTATTCTACTGGTGTAACTGGAGGATTTGAAGGCGTAGCAACATCATCTGCCATGACTAATTCTCACCTACATCAACAAAAACCAAGAAGGTAATACAAACAATGTGGTACTTGCATTCAGAAGGGGTCGAGGCCTTTTAAATTAACAAATTAGGGTAGGCATAAGGTGTGGGAGTGATGGCGGAACCTCATGAAAACTCGAACATCCTAGATCTAATGGATTCATCAAACCTTAGTTTCGACGACGGATCTAAAAGTATGTGGGGGTTTTTTGTGATGCAAATTTTACTTCCAATTTACTATGTACTACATAGTTAACTAGTGCATGGTAAAATAAATAGGTACGGGATATCAAAAAAATAAATGGTACACGGGGATGTTAGTTCAACCATTGAATTAGTCAAGTAAGAATTCAAGGACATTACTGTTACTACCAATAAACTATCATAGTAGTTAGTTACTTGAAGTAATTAGGATGAAGAAGTAGGATGTGAAGGTTAACGGACGGATATGATAAGGATCAAACTCAAGAGACCTCATCAAGATATCCAAGATAAGGGAAGGGATGAATCCTCTAATCCCATTAGTCATGAGGATTATCATCATATTTGATTGGAGGATGGAATATTTCTTGTATCTCATTGGGCCCAAGAATTCTCATCTTAAACTCAATTGGATGACAATTTATTCTCAATTCTCATTGGCTCTAGAAGGATGAAGAGGCCATTGATTGGAGCAAAGGATTTCAAAGCTTTCATTGGACAAGGGGAACAAGCTCAAGGAACGTCATGGAGGTTTACCAAGGAAAAGGGTATTGTGTGTATGTGAAAAAGAAGAAAGAGGAGGAGGAAATGTGAGGAAATTTTTTTTTGTTCTTATGTGTGAAGAGGTGTTCATGGAAAAGGTGTGTGCAAGAATCAAACATGGAAGGAAGTTGTGTGTAACAAGTACTTGTAGCAAAGCCTCTAGATTTTTTGTTCAATTAATTGTTCCTCCCAAATCCACCGTTGGATTTATGTCAAAATGAAATTTAGTTTTAGTTTGGAACGTGTAGAAGTTCTTCCCAAATTTCAGCATCATCGGGTTTGCTGTCAGGGAACTACACTAATTGGAAGTAAAGGGTGTTGTAGTGGAGTTCATGGAAGGATTTCCATGACAAAGCCTCTGGATTTTTATTTCAATTAATTATTCCTCCCAAATCCACCGTTGGATTTGTGTCAAATTTAAATCAGTCTTAGTTTGAAAGGTGTAAAAGGTTCTCCTCAAATTTTAGCATCATCAGAGTTTTTGTAAGGGAGTTACACTTGTTGGAAGTAGAGGGGGTTGAATTGTCTGTTTTTTTCCTTCAATTTAAGCAAAGTGGTTTCTAGTTCAAAGCTTAACTCTTGATCAAAAAATTAAAATTAAAATTAAAATTAAAACTTACGAGATTTTGTAATATGGCTCCTTTTATATTAGCTTTCCAAAATTTCAATGCATGTTAGATTAGAAGGTTATATGTAGATGTTATGACAAATGGAACAGAAGGGTTCCAACCATCAAGCGTGACATTGGATTGAACATCAACATATGGCTCCTTCATATTCCATCATGGTGAATTACGATTATCTCACAATGTCTTTGTATCTTCAAATTGAACACAATGCATTAGATCTTTAGTGAATTTCATTACTTACCTTGAACCACCTTACTTGTTAAACTACAACTACATAGTAGTTCCACTTCCAATTGGTTTTTTTGTGAGTTCATATCTTAATGGTGAAGGTGTGCAAGAATTCCTCACAATACCCATTGACGAAAATAAGATTATTAAATATCATGAAGTAGGTAGCATGTAAATCTTTATCCAAGTTGTAATCTCTATTGGTCACAATGAATCTAACATAAATAAAAAAAGTGAATGTTATAAGGCACATTTGAAATCATAGGTTTATTTGAAATTATTTCACATACAATAATTTTTTATTTATGAAGGTTCAAATGTTTTAGAAAAATCAATGTACATTTCAACAAAAATGGTCATCCATGATTATGAGGAAAAACTAACATTGTCAAGTTGTCATGTTTATTATTAAACAAGTTCGTACAAACATATTGAAATGTTTAAATGTCATAGGTGTAGATAAGTTGCAAGATGAAACCTATGGAATATCACCACAAAAAAATCTAAAGCTAAATTTCTAAAGGTTGGAAATTACAATAAATGAAATAGAAGTAGTTCAAAATGGTTATAAAATCATGTTCAACATTAATAATGTAATCACATATATAGAAAACGTTTGGATTAAAAAGGTGGTAAAATAGTTCATAATTTTCAAGGCCAAAAGCACATTTGAATCAAAAGCGCCAAAATGTGTTATAAACAAAAATTTCACCAACTTTATCTTTTATTTTCTAAAAAATCATCAATATTAGGATGGAGTACAAATTTAAAAAGGAATGCACCACATTTATATGAAGAAAGGACATTTGAAGCAAAATGATAATAATAAGAGATTATTTACAATAAATCTTTGAAATTTTAAACATGCAAAAGAACTTTTGAAACATCATCAATTTGCATCAAATTTTGAGTATTGAAACTTTACAAGTAATGCAACTTATTCCAATAATATTTTTGACAATCCAAATAATTATATTTCCCTTGTGATTTAAAAAATATAAGGGGTATAGTTTTTAAGCATTGTCCACAACCTCTATAACTCCTTTTATTATGTTTGCACATGGCAAAACATGTAGTTAAAAAACCCCTTGCAAAGGTCCCAACAATTAGAAATGATTGTTATTGAATGGCCAACTGTAATGATTGGCCTCGATGGCAAGATTTAAATAGTTTTTCATTTTTTGTAATCCATTTTTTAATGTTTTTGAGTGGGGAGGAGGGAGTACTTAACATTCCATGTTAAATGTGGTAAATATTAAATATATGTTCAAATAAAAGGTGCCACTTGAGAAGTTTTAACAAGTTAAAATTGCAAACAAAAAGGTGTGAGATTGTTATTAATTGGATAAAGATACTTGTGGGAGTTGTTGGACATTCAACATGAAAGGCTAGTGCTTTTAGTTCTAAGGTTGGAAGAAGAATTTTTATTCGTAAGCAATACCATCACTTGCTACTAAATAGTTTGAGTCACAATTTTTAACATAGTTATTACTTGATTTGATTTTACCATAACACCACCCTGGTAGCTTTGACATTAATTATACTAATTCCATAAAATTTTAAAATTTTGGATTTTTTTCCAAAGAATTTGAATTTTCAAGAATATTTCATTTGTTAAAATTAAAATATCAAAATTAATTAATTAAATTCTACAAATGTGTGTCAAAGTTGCCAAATTACTACAATATTATTATTTACTAGTGTTTAAATATGGTTATGATGGAACAATATCCCCCTTCCTTTAGGTCAACAATAAAAATGACTAACTTATTTGATATGGTGGTTTTGATGCCCAAAAAAATTGTGTTTTTAATTGTGATTATCGTCATCAAAAAGAAAGGGGAAATACTTTTTCCATTGTATGAATCCCAACTGCCGAACATATAGAGATTGGTGTGTATTGCTAAGGTTTTACAGAGATGAACAAATCTACTTCAAGTATTACTTCTTCATCAAAACCCTTGCAAACATCTACATTCTGTCATCTTATTTCTATGGACCACAAAGGATCAGTTTCATTCTTGATTTTCTTTCTAAGAGTCAACAAGTTGTTTCATAGGAGTGGCAGCTCATACCCAAGAACAAAAACCCCATAGAAACCAACTCAACAATTTCACATGATTCCTTTCAAAAACCAAATAGAGATTTTGGGCAAGATCAGTCACGATAATATATTATATTCTCCAGTATCCCCTTCCCAAAAACCCTAGAGCTCCCACAAATGCAGCAAGTACTCTCTCCTTAGGATGGAAGAGATTGCACACTCATCATCTCAAGATCCCCAAAGTTATCACACATGAGCTACCACACAACCACTCCAGAAATCCTTGACACGCTCATCATCTCCCTTGTGTTGGTCCCTATAGAAAAAAAACATACTAGACCTCTAGACCTTTTCCTGACTCTTGGCACAATGGAAATTCAATCATCAAGGTTCTTCTGATCTAATAGTCCTAATAAAGTTTTATTTTTAACTAATTACCACTCCCAAAATCCAAATCCTACACAGACTTCTAGTCTTTAGAAAGTCTAGTTAACTTTTCTTCATCACCAAAAAGCTTACTTTCACTTCCTCAGCCTGCATCAAATATACTCCTCATAACTTCATCCTTTCACTCCCAAAAAATCTTCCTGCCAATCTCCTTGTAAAACCGTGATTCACAAAACTCATGAAAATTTTTCATTGAGCAGCTAGGATTGCACTCCATCACATAATATAACTCACCAAGTTCCTTTCGTCATAACCTACAAAGCAACAAAACACACCAAATACAAATACACATCATAAACAAATTTTTTGGCATTATTAAATCATCGCACCGCCAGTAGTTCAACCACCAAGCTGAATTAGGGTTTGTAGCCTTCATCCACATAAAACATCTAACATTGTTTTTAGGTGACAAGTGTCACCACTCCTTCCAAATAAATATATGTCCTCATAGATCAGGCATTACTCTATAGACAAATACAATTGCAAATCCTTCCTTGACTGTTCCTAACACTATCCTTTGAAATCCTTGAGAATACACATTCTACTACCATGATCTTGTTCCTGAAATCCCTTTGCACTCAACAAAGAAATATGGCCCTTCCCAATTACTGAACAATGATCTTTTCTTTCCAAGTTTGCACATCTTGACTTTGGCATTTTTTGTGAAGCCTTCAAAGGTTTGCAACCCTTTTTTAACTACATACACCTTCCTTTGTCTCCTCTGTGCATGCTCCACATTTCCAACAAAGTTTTATGCACACTTGTAATTAACCGCATTTTACGAATCATTTGTTCTGCTATGACTTCAGGATTTTCCTGTTCATTAAACACATCACACAAACCACTAAAGCTGTTATCAATGGTGATTCTTGGTGTATGATTAGTGAACACCATGAAAGGAGAATATTTTGTGTTAGCTTGGATGCCACATCAGTATCCAAAGAATATTCTTGATAGGAGTAAATCCCAATCATGTATGTTGGTAACAGCCATAACCATGAATCCATGTTTGATGGTCTTTATTAGACATTCCACCATACCATCACATTGAGGACAAACATGGGTTGTAAATTGATGTGTGATGCCATAATTCTAACAAATTTCAGCAAATTCCTTCATCCACTCACTACCATTATCTGTTAAAATATATTTAGGCACTCCATACTTGCAAATGACTTCATCCTCCAAAAACTTAGTAATAGTGTAAGCATCATGTTCCTTAATAGGTCATGCTTCACACCATTTAGAATAATGGTCAATAGCAACAAGCACATACTTATTGCCATTGGTTGTTTCTGGCAATGGCCCGGTAGTGTCCAGTGCAACACAATAAAACAAATCACATATGGGAATACTCTTCATCTTTTCAATGCTAGATCTCATGTTTCCAGATTGCCTGGTTAGTTGACACTTTTCACAAGCCCTGATGAATTTCTTGATAGCCTCAGTTATGTCATGCTAAAAAAACCTTTTTTTTACCTTAGCAAGTGTCTACATTGCCCCAAAATGTCCAAATTCTTCATGTATTTTTTCAATCAACATTTTACGTTCTGTAGGCCTAAGTACAACCAAGTTCTAGAAAAAAGGGTATCCTTTGACCAATGATACCTCATCATTTGTTTTTTAACCCTTTCTATGTTGGTAGTGTTATCAAGCTTGACTTCCAGATGTCCACCAGTGAGTAATGCAATTGACATATTGTCCTCCCATATATCCATTTGCCTTGATTGGTCATCTTCACTTTAACCTTTTGTGTCCACACTCTTGCCCTTTTATATGTCTTTGGCTGCATCCACCACGATTTGAGCCTCAACCACCATTCTTCTATACTCCATCTGATCCATTTGAGGTAGTCCTTCCTCTAAAGGTGAATTTGTATTTTGTCCATCACACTCATCAATAGTGTGATGTTCTCCAGCATCATCTACTAATTGTCCAATGTGTTGCAAAATAAACAAATTGATGCTAACCTTATTGGTAGCATTACCCCTTGCAGGTGTTGGTGCGATTCCCAATTGCTCTTCCTACTCCATCACATCACTTCCAAAATCTTCATCCTCTTTCGGAAAACCAACAGGATTTTGACTTAAAGCATCAACATTCAAGTGTCTGCTTCTTGCTCAGTATATAATTTTGAATTAAAAATCCTGCAACATTACTATCCAACGGCCTCTCCTACCATAAGCATTTGAAACAATGGCCAACCACTCCAAAGGTTTGTGATATGTGCATAACAGAAATGGGGTTTGGTAAAGATATTACCTAAAATAGATGATACTCCAAATGAGAGCATAGCACTTTCCCTCCATGGGATGAAAACAATGCTGGACTGGAGACAAGCGTTTGCTGGCATAAGCAATGACTTGCTCTTGCCTCCCAGATTTTTGTGACAAAATAGCTCCAACACCCCTTATAGACTAGTCAACATCCAAGATGAACGGTTTGTTGAAATCTTGTCTGACCAAAATAAGTGCTTCCACAAGTCTTCTTTTCAATGTAATAAAAGTTGTGTGGCATATGGGCATCCAAAAAAACTTACAATCTTTCTTTGTCAATGCAAACAGTGGTTCTGCAATCTTCGCATACCTAGCAATGAATCTCATGTAGTACCCTGTCAATCTTAGAAATGCCCTAACATTCGCGGTTGTCTTGGGTGTGGGAAAATGTTAGACTGTTGCTATCTTCCTAGGATCAGGTTGAGATCCAACATTGTCCACAATATGTCCCAAAAATGTAATGCTTTTAGATCTAAAACAACATTTGTTAGGATTCAATTTGAGATTAACCCCTTTTAATTTTTGCAGAACTAGTCGGATGTGATATCAGTGTTCATTCCAGGTTCCACTATGTATGTTTACATCATCAACAAACACTTTCACAAATTGGTTTGTCCATTCCTTGAATATGTCAGCCATGGTTCATGAGAATGTGCTAGTGGTGTTTTTCAGTTTGAATGGCATAACATTCCACTCATAGAAACCTGATTTGGTGATCACTGTTGTTTTCTTAACATCCTTAGGAGCCATAGGGATATGCCAAAACCCAGATTGCAAATCAAGTGTTAAAAACCATTGGGAATGCCCTAATTAATTCAAAACATTTTCAATCAGGGGCATGGGAAAAGAGTCCAACCTTGTTTAATGATTCAGTGGGTGGTAGTCCCCACAAAATCTTTGGCTTCCATCTTTTTTCATTGGCCTTACTCTGCAAATGTACTTCGATGCACTTTTGCGCATCTTTCCCAAATCTACCAATGTTTGTATTTGCCGATTGACTTCAGTTTCTTCCCAATAGAACAACCGTCTAGGAGTCATATGACATGGAGGCAACCTTCGAATATCAATAGAATGTTCCCCTAGAACATTGCCCCAATTCCCCTTTGTGCCATGCTAATACCTCTTGAAATTCCTCTAGAAGATCCCATAGCTTCTTCTGCTGTTTTTCATTCAAAGATTCATCCAGTCTTACCCTACTTTTGATCTGGGTCCACCTACTGCCCTCCTCAATCAAATCATCAGATATTTGAATTGGATACAAATGTGCATTGGGTTTAATGTTTTTTCCAAGTTTTTGCTGCATATGAGCATCCTCTTTTGCAGTTGCACACTTTATCTAATTAGCATAATCATCATCCTCAGGAAACAATCCCTTTAGAATTTCTTTATGTTGCTCTTATAGTGTCAAATTCAAAATCTGCATAGGTGTTTCCTCTTCAATGATCAGATCCAACCCATAGTCCTCCAGTTCTTCAATTTCATTCTCCAGCTTCAAAATGGTCTCTTGTGGATCATCCTTTGTACTTTGTCCTTCTTATTCTATCATCTCCTCCTCAGAAGAAAACTCATCATTGAAATCCTCAAAGTCTAATGCACCCAACAGATTAGCCCAATCTTTAATCTATAACTATCCCATCTTTCTATTGAATAGTTATTCTTGCACATTGCATTTCTCCTCTTCAGATCCTTCAAGCACTTGCAACATGTTTACTACATTCAGTGGAAGTATTTCCACTTCCATTCCTGGTCCATTATGAACTTGTATGATGCCCTTCTCCACATCAACAACTGCTCTTATTTTGATGAGGAAATCCAGTCCAAGTAGCAAATCATAGTTGTTTATGTCCACCACAAGGAAGATCATTTGACACATGATCCCGCCCACTTTCACTGGACGTTCAATAATCCTTCCTAATGCCTGCATCATTATACCAGAGGCTGTCTTATAAGTTTCATGGCTAGCCACTAGGTGCATTATGCCAAGTTCCTTAACAACACTAATTGCCATTACTGACATAGATGCCCCAGTATCCACCAAGCTTTCAATCATTGCTTGATTGATTTCTATAGCCAGATGTAATGTTTTGCTGCGATGTGTTTTGTTGACATTAACCCTCCTAATTGCAGGGGTTGAATGAATTACAACTACCTGATTCCTTTGGCCTTCTACATCTTTTCTCCTTCTAGCTAGCTTAACCGATCCTTCCAAATATTCTAGTTTTCTTGGAATTATGAGAATGTTTTCCATGGGAGTTAAAGTAATCTTTCCTTTGATGAAATGAGAAAGAATCTTAGACTTCATAGTTGTTTCAGATCCCATGTTTGCTCCTCTCTATTCATCTTCTGCAATCGCTCCTCAGCTTGTTCTTCTGTTGGATTGGCAATAATGGGCAATCTCTTTTTTGGGATTCTCACCCCAAAGAATATATGTTGGTCCTCTCCACAAACATGGCTCAATTTTACCAAAATGGCTTTTTCATCATCAACCAAAACTTCCAAGAAGTTTATAGTGGCAAGCAAACCTTTTGCAGGTTTCTTCCAACACCTTTCCTCCGTATGCCCTAACCCAAAACATAAAGAACATTTCAAACCACAATTGTCAGTCTTATGCCCACTTCCACACTTGGCACATTTTGGCATTGTGTTTGTAAGTTTAAGGCATGTTGAGGTTGTGTGTTTTTTTGAGTGGCATAATTGGCAGCGGTTGTGAGTGTTAAAAGAAAAACCTATACTGGGTCCAACTTTGCCAATTGTCCCTTTCCCAAAGAAATTAATGAAAGTTTTATTCAAAACATGAAGTTGACGATCTGTGGTAGATTCTCTAGACATGGTTTCATCTTGTTCTTCTTTCATGGGTTCATATGGGGCCTCTGCTAGTTCTCCCAACACACGTTTAATTTCAACAGCAGCTACAACCACTTCCTCAATGTCAGTGTAGGTCTTGACAACACAAAGTTTTCTTATTTCTGGGCTTAGTTTTCCCAAAAATCTATGACGCTATTCTACATCTTATATTTGACCCCGTTGAAAAAGTTTATCCATCCTTTCACAATACTTTTGAACCCTCTCCTTTGGCTTTTGCTTGATGGCATCCAATTTGATTCGAATGTCATCAGCATCAACATTGCCATACTTCTGCACGATCCAGGTACATAGTTTTGTCTAGTCAATAGGTGCACGATTTAGCTTCCTAATCCATTCTTTGGCCCTCCCTCTTAGGTTCAATTTGGCAATTTTAAATAATTTATTAGCATTCGAATCCCAAACTTTTGCCGCCATTGTCATTCTTTCAGCCCAATCATTTATGTCCTCATGATCTCGTCCCCAAAACAACTCATCCATGCCTTGAGGACTAGTCATTTTGACCCTTCCTGACTTTTGATTTACCTATTGTCAATAATTTTTTACAGGCACTGTTCTACATCCATCCTTCTCTTAAATTATTTTTAGCTTTACTGTTATGACCTGCACTACTTCCTACCTCACTGATTTAGATGAGGCTCTACTCCTGTTAATTAGGTCTTGTCCAAATTGATGCATGAGTGCAGAACATTGATGCTAATGCCTATGTTTCGAACCTCATCCAGTCATGATCAAAATCAAAGACCCTTATGGCAGCCAAACTAGTGGAATCTTAAAATGGGAAAACCAACTTGTTCTCTATATAATTCTAACTCCTCAATGTAATAATGCCCAACTATACTTTGTGGCTCATAACATAGATCAGGGTTTTGTGTTACCGTTCATCAAATTGGTATGGTTCTTCAAGATTGTATCTTCATCATGAAAGAAAACTAAATTGTCTTCCTTCTACTACTGGGTCTAAAATCACAACATCAGAGGGTAAAAGAGTGAAAATTTGTTCATTGGCAAACTCCATTTGCATGCCATCATATCCTGAAATTCTCATCATCAAATGCTTTCCAACTTATCAACCGGGACTTCATTCCTGAGTTCTCCACCCTCAGTAGCCAGTCTCTAGCCATAAATAAATCTTCCACTCCATGAATGAAAAATCTAACGAAATGATTTGGTGAAATAGGAGAGAAAGGAATCCAAACATCACCTAATTGTGGCACTTGTCTCTACCTTTCTGAATGGTGTGTTGATACCCTACGCAAGGTAGTAGGTAAAATGAAATTGTCTTTGGAATCTTGCACTTGAAACCCATCCTCCTGCTCCATTTTACATTTTAACCCAAACTTGTGCCCTCGTATAGAATCCGTGGTGCATTAACTCAACAATAATGTCTCCAGCTTATGCTTCATCAAGACTCACTCCTATAATGGCAATAACACCAAATTCCAATTAACGCAAAATCAATGCTCTTATTCGTGGTGCTACTTGAGTTCTGGGAAAATCAAACTTAACAATAATTTGTTCCTCCTGAATTTCTTGACTCTCTGCAACAAATTGCTTGTCATTGGTATTAAACATTTTATGTTTCGAAACATTTCATCTTCCAAATATTCCAATAATTTCATATGTACTAGCCTTCTAAGATCAACCTACTCTGATACCAAAAGAAAGGGGAAATACTTTCTCCATTTTATAAATCCCAACTACTAAACATATAAAGATTTGTGCGTATTGCTGAGGTTTTATAGAGATGAACAAATTTGCTTCAAGTATTACTTCTTCATCAAAACCCTTGCAAACATCTACATTCTATCGTTTTATTTCTATGGACCACAAAGGATCAGTTTCACTTTTGATTTCCTCTCTAGGAGTTAACATGTTGTTTCATAAGAATGACAACTCATACCCAACAACAAAAACCCCACAAAAACCAACTCAACAACTTCACATGATTCCTCTTAGAGACTGGATAGAGATTTTGGGCAGGATTAGTCAAGGTAATATATTCTATTTTCTAGTATCCCCTTCCCAAAAATCCCAGAGCTACCACAAATGCAGCATGTACTCTCTCTTTAGGATCGAACATGTTGCACACCCATCATTTCAAAATCCCCAAAGTTATCACACATGAGTTGCCACACAACCATTCTAGAAATCCTTGACACACTCATCATCTCCCTTGTGTTGGTCCCTATAGAAAAAAAACATACCAAACCTCTAAACCTTTTCCTAACTCTTGGCGCGACGGAAATTCAATCGTCAGGGTTCTTCCAATCTAGTAATCCTAATAAAGTTTTATTCTTAACTAATTACCACTCCCAAAATCCAAATCCTACGCACACTTTTAGTCTTTAGAAAGTCTAACCAATTAGCTTTTCTTCATCACCAAAAAGCCTGCTGTCACTTCCTCAACCTGCATCAAATATACTCTTCATAACCTCATCCCTTCGCTCCCCACAAATCTTCCTACCAATTTCCTTGTAGAACCGTGATTCACAAAGTTCACAAAGAGTTTTCATTGAGTAGTTGGGATTACGCTCCATCATAGAAACTATCTCACCAAGCTCCCTTCATCATATCTTGCAAAACAACAAAACACACCAAATACAAAAACACATCAGAAACAAATTTTTCGGCACCATTGAATCACCGCGTCGCCAGTAGTTCAACCACCAAGTTGAATTAGGGTTTGTAGTCTTCATCCACAAAAAACATTTGCCACTATTTTTAGGTTACACTATCTTGAAAATGTGCATCATTTTCAAAGCAAAAGTTTAGAATGTGATGTTGAATGATTAAAGGGTGATCGAAAAAAGTGTTTTCTAGGTTATTTCAAAACCCTTCTATTAGTGGCACGAATAAGTTTGATTTATATTATTTTGTTTCCATTTGTCAAAGTAAATTGTTAGAGCAATTGATAAAGAAAAAACCTTCCTAAAAGTGACAATTTGCATTTGCTAGATAATACCAAGGATGTAACACAATAAATGCAAACGAAGCAAGGCCAATATTTGTTGCAACCACATGGACGAGTGATAATTGGATTTTTCGTCTATTTTTCTATCTTTCATTACTTTACAAAATTCTGTTTATACATAGAATTATTACATTGATCTACTTTCAAAACCCTATTTCATTTGCTCCTTTTGTGGCACTCTTTGAGAAACCATAAGAATGATTATATCCAATCTTTGTCATTATGTCACATAGATGACAATTTATATTTTTTAATATTGAACCTTAACTTTTGGTTGATCATAAAAATATTTCCATTTTCCATTTGTTGATTTCGTCATGATGCCATTCTTGTGTGGGGATTGTACATGGTGCACATGATTCACAATTATTTGGTCCAAAAGTTCTGATGTGGAAGGAGAAATGCCATTCTTGTGTGGGGACTGTACATGGTACACATAACTCCCAATTATTTTGTCCAAAAGTCCTGATGTTGGAAGGAGAAACTAGTTATGCACACTCGTTAGGTATTACAGGTTTGGGTAGGATTTTTTAAAATCATAATTTATTATTGTCTAAATTGCATGCTTTAATTTCAAACTTCAAATCAATCTAGAAAAATGTATGTGTATTGATTTGATTTACTTAATTTTTAAAATTTCACTCAAAATGACAAGAAGTTGCTTGTAGTAAACCCATAAAATTTTCCTTTTGGGATGTAGTTGAGAAAGTAGACAATCTAGTTGTGAAACTGATCTAGAACTATGTAGGCACCGAATTACCATAAATTTCAAAAGATTTAACTCTTAGGACCAGCTTATATAATAGAAAATTCTGTCCTCTCAGAAATTTCCAACACGAGAATAATACTTCAAAGTTAAAGAGAAAGTAGTTGCATTCATAATGGTGAATTTGACTTGTCTGGTTTCATCAACACTGGAAGAGGAACTAATTCAAAATGGGATGTAATATTGTTCTGAGTTAGAGACGTTTACACTCAAAATTGCAACTATCTACTGTATCATAAGTGACCATAGTTTTGCTTGCAAGCTTTAAACTACAAACCTACTGGTGCCTGAAATCCAATTGTTGTCTGTCCCATGGAAAGACATTCGGAGGTGAAACTGACAATACCCATTTACCACTTCAGCATCAATCCACCCAAGTAGCCTTTGTCATCTTGGCCATGAAAGAGTACGCATCACTGACTTCATTGATCTGCACAACCCATCTCCAATTTCCTTTAGTTTCTGATAGTTTTTGACAGGTTTGGGGTACCTAATGAAGCCAAACATGAGATACACTCATGCAGAAGGATGGATGATGATGTCTAACTAGGAGTTCCAGGTTTTAGGGTTTAGGTTAAGCAATTACCATTTTTTGGGTTGGACGGCCTGCTCCATGGCCAGCCTTGGTGTCTATTCGACCAATGATGGGATTTGTCTGTGGACTGTTTCTCACACTCGTGCAGAGTTCATACTGCAGTGTCTGCTCACATTCATTCAACCACCAACCAGCAAATGGATTTTGTCAGTTACACTGAAAAGTTCAGTGTGCATTTTTATCTAAAAACATCATTTGACTAACAAAAACAAAGACAGACTAAACCCTAAACCCTAATTAACATGGTGTTGTTTTTGAACTGTTGGATAAGAATTTTAGTCTCATGAGCACCCTGAGAGAAATTTTGTTGCCTCTTTTGGCTACTGGACATTAATTGTTGCATACCGCAAGAAGTTTCAAAGAGTGTAGAGGGACGACACGGTCATCATGGTCAGCTGTCAAGAGCATTATGGGTGGGTACTGCACACCATTCATTCTGTCCCATGGCCTCCTCACATTGTGTAGTGGTGAGTACCTGCAATAACAAAAACCGGGAAGAGATTCTTAGTTTGCCAACTAAAAGCACATGTTTCGGTCGTGACTCCCCTAGTAGAGCTGCCATACTTCCAGACAGGTGGTGGTCACTTTCCTACTGCCATAACGGCAACAATGCAGCTACCAAACACCTTCACCAAGGTCTGAACCCCAAGTATACCCACATGGTTTTGAGTGACCACCCAGATTTCCATAAGATCTGTATGTTGAGCTAGTCTTGTTGTACATGATCAGAAAAAAAGATTAAGAGGGCACAAGCACTCACTTGATGAGCCATTCAAATTCTTCCTCTTTATCAGAACAGCCATAATCTGTAGTCCATGCATGCCCTGCAGGCATGATTCCCCATGTCCCCATCATCAAGTGCCATGCTTCATAATTGCAGGATTAGCATTCCATCTGGGAGAAGAGTAGCACAACCCAAGAGGTCAACTGTGGGGAGTGAGTATTAATGAGATGTTTAGATCTCAAAATTAGCCAAAACAGTGAAAACTGTCTCAAGTGATGATTGCTTTTCCCAAACCCAAATACCCTAAATCCTTAAACCCTAAATCCACCTCTCTGTGTTTATTGCAGTGGGTGTGAGAAAATCATGAGGAAAATGCTGGCTGCTGGCTTACCAATTGTGAATTTGTGGAATCGCAGCATGTCCATCACACCTACATGGGCCAAAGCACAACCGAAAAGTTCTGGTCTCTGCACAATAAATGACTCACTCCAAGTAAGTTCATTGAAGACAGGAAGGCACAAATCTTACTGCACTGTTTAGTATGAGAATATGTGAAGTAGAAAGGACTAGACAGATCAGAAATACAAAAAGCACCTGGTTTATGCAGGCAGCTACAAGTAAACCTCCATTACTGCCGCCTTCAATGCAGAGTCTGTTGGACTGTGTGTAGCCCTCCTTTATCAAGTACTCTGCGCATGACACAAAGTCATCAAAGCAATTCTGCTTCTTTGAAAGAGAGCCAGATTTGTGCCACTCTTCTCCATATTCTCCCCCACCTCTGATGTTTGCTATTGCCACAACTGCCCCATAATGCCGAGCGAGAACCAAGCGGGACACACTGAAGCTGGGAGTAAGGCTGATGTTAAATCCCCCATAGCCGTAAAGCAGTGCTGGGTGGTTTCCATCCAGAACAAGACCTCTCTGTGTCACTATGAACATTGGGATCTTGGTGCCATCATTACTGGTCACAAACACCTGCTGGGTTTCAAATGCAGTACGGTCAAAAATGTCTCCACCAACTTCCCTTAAGACCCTGACCTTTGGTTCTTCCTTGGCAACCCTCAGATCACAGTGATACACAGTTCCAGGAGTCAAGAAGCTAGTGAAGTTGAAAAAAAACTCTGATTCCTTTCGTTTTGCCGATATGTCGATCACTGTACCAATCTCCAAGGGGATCTGGTGCTGCAAAATGCCAGTCTCCAGATCATGTATCTGAAGCAGATGCTTGACATCACTAATGTAGCACAGCAGCAGCTGTTGTCCATTTATGCAATGGACTGTTGATAGCACATCAGTCTTCGACTCGGGTATCACATCTATCCAGTTGCCTGGAGCATTCAAATCAACTCGAGTAAGTTTATATCTAGGTGCATCCTTGTTGGTGAGAAAGGTGAAGATGGGTCCATCATTTGCTACCAGCTGATACTGGGCTTCGAAATTGTCCACTAGTTTCTGAAAGGGAAGTAATTCCATACTTCCCTTGTTGTATCCTCGAAGACCTTCTGGAAGTGCTGCTGTGAGATCACAATAGTAGAGTTTGTTGACGGGGTCACACCCAACTCCAATTGACAAAACCAGATACTGCCAACCATACAACAAACCCATCCACACTAAGACAGTGGAGTGACAAGATGGAGATCCTAAACCCATTGCCCCATGCAGCACATATCAAAAGAGGCAAGGAGAATCTGCTCAAACACACTGGAAAACATTCAAAGAGCTTGTTCAATTGCTTTGAAAGGAGTACGAACAAGTAGCAGCCTAGTGGCAAGAGAGAAACAAAGAGCAACCTGGCCATCATCAGTAATTTTTGCAGAGGACAACCATTCTGGGTGCTCCAAATCCTTCCAACAGAGTATATCTTCTGATTGGTTAGTGCCCAGATGATGGTAGTAGAGCTCATGGTAGAGATTGATATTTGTTTCAGTTCCAGCATCCGCTCTCTCTACTTTCCTGGCATACATGACAATGTCAAGAAGGAAAACCCCAAACAGAGAGTGAACAAAGACCACTCTCTTCTCCCCATTCTATTTTGTGGCAATCACGACCTGATCCCAACCAAGGTCTTCTATGTTGTGGATGGAAGAAACACTACAAGAACCCAAACAACCAAATTGCCTACTCCACCATTCATATGCCACTACTGAACACTACAATCAGGAGATTTGGTTGAGGCAAGTGACAAGTACCAACACTTTTGGGACAAAGAAGATGCTGCAACTGCTGCTATCCTGCAATATATATTTCTAGATTTGGGTTTAGAGTTCTGTCTGGTTTGACAGATTCAACACTCTAAGCAACTGGTGTACAGAGCAGAAGAGACAACATACATGGGTTCTGGATAGCGGTTGTAGAAAAAGCCTTGATTGTCATGTGTCCATGCTATAGATGTAAATTTGACCTGCACATTGCCATTGACAGAATGCAAAACCCATGAATAAAGATCAGGGTCTAGGGAATAGGGTTGCCAGTCAACATAACAAAAAAAGGAAAAACATGTTTTCCTTAATACTTACAGCTGCTTGCAGATATGAATTTTTTTTATCAGAAGAGCGTTCTTTGCCCATCACTTGGTGCCAACACTGTTACTGACAACTTGTGCAATTTGGACAACTTCTTCCCCCATTGCAGCAGGGTTTCAGGAAAGAGAAATTTTAAGTAGCAAAAAGGCTATGTAGTACCTCACCCATGAGAGGGTATCTGGTTGCACAACTCTGTCCAAAACCTGCATCACTTTGATTGTGATCCAGTCACTTCCACGCAAACTCAGCCCATAGGCCATGTACTTTCCATCCTCACTGAACTTCTTGGTGGAAAGGGCAACAGTACCATCCTCACTCAATGTGTTGGGGTCAAGCAGTACCTCTGCAACTCCGTCCACAGTTTCCTGCAACAAACCATGCACAAAGAGAGTTGTAGAATGGCAAACACATGTCAAAGCAAACAAAACCAACATCTACCCTTGATGCACATTCAGCAAAATCTTTTGCAGTCACTGTTGTCCCGAGTATAAGTTTTGGAAATCTTGCATAGCACTGCACCATCAACACCATCAACATAACAACCCAGCACCACCATGGCCCTTTGGGTACCCATGAATTTGACAATACCTGCATGTAAAGTACACTCTGGGCTTGCAGTCCAGAATTGTGTGAATAGAAGAAGTGGTTGCCAGCTTTGTGCGGGCATCCATATCGGGGGTAGTCATAGAGAACAGTCACTTTCGCCTTCAAAGTCTCACGTGTCTCACAATCCTTCAACACAGAGTTGCAGAGCTGCACTTGCTGTTCCACAAACTCTTTGACTTCGGGTGACTCTGGATCCTCCAGCCTGTGGTGGAAATCCATCCCTCCAAATGTTTTACTGTAAAACTATAGAATCATTCCAAAGCCTTTAAGGAAGAAGAAGAAGCTCTGAGAACCCTAAGCTGGTGGGTTTAGCATTTACTGATAGGAAGAAGAAAGACATCCTACCAGTAACTACTACAGGTTTAGAGTCTCTTTGTCAATCAGCACCTACTACCCATGTAAGCATCAATCAGGCTGTGTCCAGGCTCAAAGAAAAACATCAGAACGTACCAACGGTAAGGATCGGCAATTTCAGTTTTGTGGTAAACTTCTCTCACTGATTCATCCCGCCGTGCATCTGGATATTTGAGGAGTCCTCCATTCACTTCAATGTGTGGTGGCAGCAATCCAGCATCTCCAGGATATGTGAGTCCATTCACTTCAATGTGCTTTGGCAAAGATCCCATGGATGGATCTCCCTGGGTCTAGAATGAGCTTAGTCTAGCAGCACTTTTTCCAGTTGCAGCAAAAAATCCTCGCTCTTCAGAAAAAGCCTGCAGTAGCAGTAGTTCTTCTTCACTTGCATGCAATTTGGAAAGAACAGAGCTCTGCAAAAGGATGGCTACGAACAAGCCATGTATTCTGATTCTCTCTCTGCGGAGAGAAAAGAATCTTGTACCAAAAAATTATGTTAACACTGAGCCAGCAGCATTGTGCACTAGTTTCCAGGACCCTTGCATTTTGCCAGTTTTTCACAATATGTCTTCTTCTTAGCCATTTTAGTGGGATTCTCATGAGCCCTTCTTCTGGTGCTCTTTCTAGGTTTCTCTTGAGAGCTACTGGAATGCATTTAGAGATGCTGCAGGCTCCATCCCACACTCACCTGATTCCATGAAGAGTTTTCCAGTAGACCTTTCATTGCATGATTATGAAGAAGACTTCCATCTTCAACATCATTGTTGAGAATGCAACAGGACAAAAGACTAAAAGGGAAGAGTGTTATTACTGTTTCTTCCCCCATTGCTTCTTCTTCTCTTTCTATCCCAGACTTGGGTGGAGTCACCATTATACTCCAGTAAACGACAGACAATGGCTACTACCCGTCATCTCCACAGAAACCTCACAGCTGCGAAGAACATCATTCCAAAACCCACCCACCACGGCAAGAAAGAAGCTACCCCTAACAAAGGAGCTTCACAAGGAGCTTCCCCTAACAAAAATGCGGAGATATGGAGAGGGAGCAGCAAAAGCAAATTGATTTACACTGACGCACCAAATGGGTACCCAAAAAACCACTGCGAGCATCAGCGAGTCCAATCAGTTTCGTACTAAATTTTATCCTCCCCTCTTTATATTCACGACTGTGGGTGTGATCAGAATAAGAAGAAGCAGGAGCTTTCTCTCTCTATTCAACCCGAGATGAATGAAGCTCACGACATTCCAACAACATACCAGTCGAGATTTTTTGATTTGTTTTGGTCCGTTTTTTTCTTCTGGTTGGCGTCAGTGTGCGGTTCCTGGCGTCGTCATCAAAAACCTTTTTCTCTCTGCATCCTCATTACTTGCTCCAGCAATGCTGGAAGTATTGATTTCTGCTCCAATAATCTATCTGTCTGTCTGTCTGTCTGTCTCTGCCTCTGTCTTTCTGTGTGTATTTCAGCATGCACCCACAAACAATAACCAATACAGAGTCAATGCTCCTGAGACATCAATCAAATACTTCTTCTTTTTTCATTTTGGAAATGCCACCTCCATCTTTCAAAGCTTTCCAAAACAGACACACACAAAAAAACAAACCTCTTTACAACAAACAACAACAACAACTCCTAAATGCCTGCCTAACTGAATCCAATCCAGCACCAAAGAAAGAGCCTCCCCCCCAAGAAAAACCAAAACAAAACAAACACCCAGCAATTCCTGAACTCACATTATTTTTGTCCAACAACAGTTTGCAGTGCTGCTGCTACAGGCAGTAAGGTAGTGTCCTCCTCTACGACCAAACAATACGAAGGAACAGAAGAAGAAGAAGAAGAAGAAGAGAAACTCTGGGGAATCTTCAAAGGCAGTTAGTTACATGCCCCTTCAAAATGCATTGTCAGTTTGCATCAAAAGAAAGAACCCATTACATATATATATTAGTATACAGTTGGAGTAAAACACAAAAAGCAAAAATGGGTTTAACAAATTTTTGAAAAGCGAACAAACTTTGCTCAAAACAATTGTTTCCAAACAAAACTGGAGACTAGACTTGACGTGAGGAGAACATAAAACCCAAAACAAAAGAAACCGTTCACCCACCACAACAACCACAAAGTGCCTGTTTAGTTTGTGGTAGGTAAGCTGTGCCTTTCTTGTGAAAAGGAAGAAGAAGAAGCGTGTAGTGTAAGAAATATTAAGCTTAGAGTGCACTAGTCGTAAAAGAGCAAGCACCCCGAGCACGAGCGAGAGAGAGAGAGAGAGAGCGCCTGCGCAACTGAAGGGAGGAAAGTTTAGCGTCGCGAGCGTTGGACGTCGTGACCGCCTGCTCTGTTGGCATTCCCAATTCTCTCCCTCTAATTTATATTCCACCCTACCTACCTACCTATCTACCTACCTATTTTCCGACCTACCTATTTTCTACCTTCTTGCCTATTCAGTGCCCGCCCTATTAGAAGGGAGTGGGCCTATTAGCCCTGCCCAAAAATGGTGACCAAGAGTTTTAGGTATAGGGTTAAGGACCCACGTTGAGGCTCTTCTTCCTGCATTTGAGGGCCTTATTGAGGGTGTTAGTTAGTTAGTGTGAGGCTGTATAACACCCTCTAATGCCCTCGTTCAGGTCCCCAAAAAATCTAGGAAGTGCCAATTAGGCCTGGCCAAAAATGGTGACCAAGAGCTTTAGGTATACCTACCTATCTACCTACCTACCTAATTGGTGCTCACCTTGCTAGAAGGGAGTTGCTTATTAGGCCTGGCCAAAAATTGGTGGCCGGGAGTTTTAGATGTAGGGTTAAGGAACAGCTTTGAGGCTCTTTCTGGATTTGAGGGCCTCAGAAAGGCCCTTAACCTAAGGCTAGGTAACACACTTTCGGTCACATCCCAAAATCCAGGAAGGGTCACAAAAGTTGTTCCTTCTCCAGCGTAAAGAATATTTTTAAAATTTCAAAAATGAGGCCCTAAGAAATCTATTGAATATTTAGAAAATTTAGAAAATTTAGAAAATGAGGCCCTACAAAATCTATTTTGGTCCTTAAGATCAAATCTCAAACAAAACATCTTCTTACAAAAGTGTAAGGTACCTTACACTTTTGTAAGGTCCCCCCCTTTTTTTTTTTTGAAATTGTGAACTTCTGTCACCCGGGCTTTACTTGGAGTAAGGGCCTGAGTGAGCCAATCATGGTGGCCAGGGGGAATCCAAAAAAATGTTAGATTTGAACTCAAAGACCCCATTTGAGTAGAAGAAGTAAGGAAATATTTGTAATATTTAGAAAATTTGGGGATTTCTTTAACCATGGTACCCCAATGTGGGTGTTGGTTCACCCAAGGCCTTGCTCGGTATCAGAGGGAAAAAAAAGGGGAAAACAAATTTGATGGTGTTCCAAATTGGAATGCTCATGAGAGTGGACGGGCATTCCATTTTTCAATGGGCATTTTATTTTATAAAAAATATCCCCAAATAGTGGAGGAAAAATGCATTGGTAATATATGCCTTCCAATTGCACCAAAATAATAATAATAATAATAATAATAATAATTGGAGCAGGTCTCTACATAGTAGAAAGCTTGTAGTTGAGGCTCTTAGGAAGGGATATTAGTCTAGGCCAAAATGGAAATGAACAATTTTGGGAACAGAAATTTTACACAATCAATGAATTGAAAGGGACATTGGGTTGTGGGTTGTGTAAAAATGTTGTGGGAAACCCTAAACCCTAAACCCTAAACCAAGGAGGGAGGAAAGCCTATTTTGAATTAGCTTCGGACCCTCATTTAAAACCCTTTTTTTAGGGTTTAGGGTTTAAGTTTCCCCAAGGGGGGCTTCGAAAAAACCCTATTGGGTTTCCCACAACTTTGGAAGACATGTGCAAAGTGCGAGCATACCGAATTCATTTATTGATTCCGATGTTTTAAAACCCTAAACCCACAAAAATCCAAAAATTCCTTCTCCTAGAAAAGTGGGGGTTTTCTTTTGGCCAGCCTTGCCTGACAATTTTAGGCAAGTTCAATGAACAATGACAGCTTTTGGAATCCAAGCAAAATTGCTAAACCCTAAACCCTAAATTATTTTTTTTGTTTTGTCCAATTTTTGAAAAATTATTTATTACTATGTCAAAAAAAAATTGTGATTATTTATTATAAAATTAAGAATCTGCAAGTTTTCCAACTGTCAGGTTTGAACTGCAGACTTTAAAATTCAAAAAGGTCAGATTCAGACAGACGGTCTATACACCATAGACTATCCAATAAACATAATAACAAAAGTATGTTTATTAAATTTTTATATAAGCATTCTTACTTGCCAAAAATTTCAAAATTAAAATCCAAGTGCCAAAATTAAGATTAAAAATTTTAATTAATAATTCGACAGTTTGTTGCCAGATCCAATCAGGGAGTACGATATATTGAATTTGCTACCCAAATAGCCATACTTTATTTACCATTCCCCTTGCATCAAGGAATATTTCGTTAGCATGAGGTTGATTTTTTTAGTGGAGGTATTCCTGAGGGCTCAAAACGCAATCTGAAATTTCAGAGCGCCACGTGGCCACAAGCCCCTTCACAATAATTTTTTTTTCTTCTTCCTAAAGCCCTTGAAAGCACGGGGTCTTCTTATTTCAAGCATGTGTTCCAGACTTGCACAGGTTTCAAACCTCATGATAGAATCAAAAACCCCGTGCTAGGGGCTTTGAAATTGGGGGCTTGGGGGAGAGAAAAAGAAAATTTAACCTGAGTTAATGGAATATTCCTTGAAACCAAGGGCATGGTTAAAGTATGACCCTTTCAGTATTCCATACCCCGCCCACCCCCCCTCCCCCTTCCAAAAAGTGTATGTAATGTGTACTCAAGGGATTCACTTTCTTCTAAAAGCAAAATAAAACATGAAGGTGAACCCTTTGGTATTTCCATTAGCATTTTTGTGAGGGAAAGAAAATCTCCATAGTTTTATGCTGATAAATGGAAAAACTTCAAGGGTAAGGCATTCCCAAAAGAGGAGGCCTAGGATGCAATCGTGCTTCTTTTAAAAAGAAAAGGTGTAACATCCTTCTTATATTATTCTAGGGCTAGAGTAAACCAGCACCCACCAGGGATGGATTGGGAGTGGACACGTAATGCCCCATTAGAAGCCCAAAATGTGCAAAACATAAGTCCAAAGTATGTGGAGGCATCATCAATCTTTTTGTTAGAGAAAAAGATGAATTGGGCCAAGGGCAGACCAGAAATAAAAAAAGACTGGCAATGCTTTTGTATTGCCTACAATAACAAGTATATGCACACATAATGTTGAGGGATGTCATCACTACCTGCATAAAATACCTTCATAAAATGGAGGCATTGAGTCAGGATATGTTGTTAGGGAAGATAAAATACTTGTCGGGCCCTGCCTTTAGGCAGGATTGTGCACTCACTTGAGTCTATAACATTAGACGTATTAGCTTGTGCGTTATGGACACAAGTAGGGCGATCTTGGAGCACATCTAACTGAAAGTAAATTAGGACCAGCTCAAAAGAGAGAAAATACTTTTGGCTTAAAACTCTTGAAATACATGAAAGGAAGCAAATGATTTGATATTCCTCTTATTTCAAGGATATCATTCCATTGTTATGCATGTCATTTTATTTCACTCATGTGCAATAATTTAACCACCCTTTAATCTTATGCTAAGTGGTACAGATTGCTATTTAAAAATTAACCAAACTAATTTGAAGTGCAATTTTGTTTTTAATTAGCTGAAATAAATGTAAATATTGTGACATGAACCTCATGTATTTTGCACCTTTTATTCATATGAAGAACATCCAGAAGTTCGGATGTAAAGGTTGAAAAACTTTAGTTAACAAAGTTACATAAATCTCACTCACAATGAATTGTTATGAACTGAAGTTGTACAGATTTACATAAGATAATTTAGGGCTTGTTGGGTTTTCCTTCACATGATTTTCATGCAGTCCTTGTTCCATCTCTTCTATATCTTGTTCAATTTTGGGGGCTTGAAAGCACGTTCCTAAATTAGAGTGATCTGACCATAACATGTGACCCCAAACACATGTAATGACCCCATTGAAACCATATCACCCGAATATGTTTGGATTTGGTCACGTGATTAACCATGGTACCAAGTAACCCAAACATCACTTGATTGTGTATAATTACAAATCAAGGCAAATTGGGTGGTTAGGGACATTAGAATCTCCTCACTCTAGCTTTCTCTTTCTTTCTTTTTTATATAGACAAATGGACAACAATTCCCTTGCAGAAAGGGAATGTCGTCACTCTAGCTTTTTTTTTACATTCATTGGTGAATGTAACTGTTGCTTTTGATTCTTAGGCCCACTTTATATGGGGTCCAGGGTCCTAGGAATCAATTTGGACTCGTTTGAAGCAAATTGAATCCTTGACTTGGACCTTGGTTCTCCTTTGAGCTCTTTTTTTTTCAATCCAAAACCAATTCATTTTCCTTTGAAAATGGTGCCGTGTATGTTTAGCCTTGATTATTTTCAGTTTTTGACCTTCATCTAAAGGCCATGGGTCCAATTTATGGCTCTCAACCAATAGGATTGCTCTATTTTGTTGGACCCTGGACCTTATCTTTCATCTAAAGTCGCCTCTAACCCTTTATGTATAATGAAGGGGGTTACATTTTTGTGTGAGAAAAAACAACATTCTTTTGTAGTGAATATGAATTTTAAAAATATACACAAATATACAAGGAATGTGGAACAGGCTTGTGCATAGGAGCGAGAAAAGAAGGCTATGTGTGGCCAACAAGATTGTTAGAATGGGACCGTTACATGTTTTGGGGAGTTCTCTTTAATAAAGTGCCATTTGATTGTTGCAATAGCCTCATAGGCTTGTGTCCAGACCTATTGTCCAAAGGAGAAGTCTACAATATATTTATTTTGGGAGTGCCCAAAGGTGGATCACTTTTTTGTTTTGGTTTTTTTTGGTGATGGTCAAGTCAAGGAGGGCCATCCCCCCTTCCCCACCCCCAATCTCCCCCAAAAACCTTGGGACTCCCCAGAACTAATTATTATGAATCACAGTATAATATATCATATTAGGCTGCTCTGATCAGAGATTCTAGCCCTCAACAACACCTAGCTTTCCATTACATTTGTTCCATCCAGCTGTGCTTACAGGCACCTCATCAGCCTACAGGTCAAACATTGATCAAATGCAAAACTGTGTAACCAATTGAAGAGCTCTGTGAGACGTGAATCAAATTAGAAATCACTGGAAGGGTGACATCTGTCAATCTTAAAATGAGAAATGTGTTCTTTTAAGTTCTTCAGAAAATTCTCATACCTACATAGGGAATTTAATCTTCTCTAAAGCTTGGAAGTTCATGATTGGTTTCCTTTTTGTTAAACCCCACAAATGATTTTTTTTTAATAAAAATTTAAGAGTATTGGGAGAGTGTTGATACAAATGTCGACATCTTGCGACATGAATGTAAACCCATGAGTGAAACTTGCCAATTTGAAAGGGGTCCTTTTGCGTTGTAGCAAGTGTAACTTAGGTTTAACCAGGGTTTAATCTTTCATTAAACTTGACCAGAGTGTCGCCATCTCTTTACCTGCCTCACAACATGTGTACCCACATGTGTAGAATGTACACAGATTTGGTCACAAGTAACTCACCACAAGAATATATAAAGGATGTGTACTTTCTGGCGTAGTTGGGGGAGGGGGACACACACAACTAACGCCAACGGACTATTCTGCTCCCCCCATGTTGCCCGCGTGTGAAATAATGGGCCCCCCAGGCCTCCGGGGGCCTCCCGTGCCCATTATTTTGAGAACGCCCTAGCCCAAGGGCACTAGAATGAGGGATAGATACCCACTGGTTATCAATTCAAGTATATACTCGATTCATCTTCGGCAACCGGTTTTGGTACATGACTTGCTGCTGGCTGTGGTTCTCAAAAACATGAGAAGTCCAAGAACTGGGACAGAGAAGATGCGGTTCTTTTCTGATCGTTTCATGAAACCCCATCAATTCTTGGAGGTTTTCGAAATAAATGGAACCAACCCACGGTTCTTTGATTCTGAACTATTTTTTCAAAGAACCAGAACCGGTGGTTATCCGATTTTGGAACATTTAAAGATACAGAACCGGCGGTTCTTTAAAATTTTAAGGAACTGAACAACACCCTGTAAGTAAACCTTCAAAATATATCCGAGCCAAAATGTGTTTTTGTGGTGCTAATTTTTCACTATTGTGAAAGTTTGGAAATTTTATTTTGCAATTTCAATGATTTTGTTTGAAAAATCCCCAACCCTCCCCTCCAAATAAAAAAACTTTGCCAGTTTTAGACCTAAGTTCTAGGTAGGTCATTAGAAAATAGCAGGAAGCCTGAAAAAGTGGGCATCATCCCTAGGAAGATTTAGCCAAATCTAGCAATAAAACCAGATGTGAAGCACACAATTTTAATCCTAGTTCTAGATTTTTGGCTACTTACTAAAAGTAAATTATCTGGCAATATATAAAAAATCTGATTTCAGACCAGCCTTTTTTATTCGAATTCTCGCACAAATGAGGAAAAGCAAATTGGTTGCATATTTTCTTTGTTTTTTGGGGGAAAATAATTCCAAGCTTTCCAAAAAAATTGAAAAACATTTTGCCACATATAAACTTGGGATATTTAGTTTGGGAGTATTTTTTACAACCAGTTTTTCAATTTTTACCTGTTTTAAAAACCTGTCACCATTTAAATCTAAATATTTCTTGGGTTCAGTGTTTTATTTGTGTGAAAATTGCAAACTATTTTGAGAATTTGTTTAATTTTTTGGTCTCAAATTCAATGATTTTTTTTTTGTAAAATTTGAATTTTTTTGGCCACATTTGAACTCTTGTGGTATATGAATTTATGATTTTTGGAATTGTATCACATTCTGTGCCATATACTTAAGTTATGGAGCACTTTAGGCAAAGATTATGAGATAAAATCTGGTGTTTATTGGGAACAGGATTGGGAGCATTTTGCAAAACATATGGGATGTAAACATATGTGAGGTGGAAACACTGGGAACATATGTGGGGTGGGAACACTTGGAAACACTTGGCCAAACACATGAGAGAGACACATTGGAATTTCTGAGAACAATGGAAACAGCATTTGGCAAAGCATCATCTAGGATAAATTTTCAAAAAACACACGGAGAACAAATTGTGAACGTCATTGGGAACATCATGGGGGAACAAAAATCCGAAACCCAACAAATTTCAAAGTTTCACCTGTCCCTTGCCAATAAGCCCATTGGAGATGGGTTCTGAGAACGGGAGGGGTGACCACAATAGGTGGTGATGGATGGGTGGAAACTGGACAATGGAATTACATTCTGTATTGCTCGGGAAACAAACCCGAACACTTCGTAGGTGCACCGCCATGACACACACAAAGTTTATAGGGGGTGTTTCACAATCACCCAAGTCCAACGGGTACACTAAAGTGGCATGACAACTGAAATGCTGCTCGATTTCTAATGCAAAAAGTACACTAGGGTCAGATAATGTACCATGTTGCTCAAGAGGAAAAAAAATTTCTTCTACAAAATAATGTTCTCACCCCACATATGTTCCCAATGTTCCCACACTAATGTACGGGGAGAATCAACGGTTAGTTACATGCTAGCGGAGTCATTTGCCCAAAAAGCTGATTCAAATTCTAGAGCAAGGGAAATGAATTGTTCAAAAAATTGTAACTCCCAAGTTCACCGAATGGTTTTCCAAGTTGGCAGCTCATAATCAGCTGACACAAAATTTCTCCCTCAACATTAGAGTTATTTGTAAAGTCATGCCCTATTGAGCCTGAGTTGCACCCCTCATTTGATGTTTGCTTCCTCCCCCTCCTCGCTGTTGTTGTTTGCAAAGTAATGAAATTTTATTAAATAAGGGTATGAAATGTTGAGAGTCATAATGCTTCAACGCACGAGGCTCTCTCTTGAGAACCTTTATAGCTAACGTAACATAGCAACAGCAATGATTGGTTGAAGGCATTCAGGAAAAAGAGTGACAGGGCAAATTTGGTGCTAATCTGAGTTTCAGTCCTGGTTGAAGCCCAGTGTACTTTTTTCCCCTGTTTTTTGAAATCTCATCCCCTGTATGGCCAAGCATGGGTTCCCATCCCACCTTTTCTTGACTTTACAGATAACTCTATTGGGTATACACAATTCACTGATCAAAATGTAAGTGTACTGTGAAGCCCACCCAAGGGTGTAAGTGTTCCCAAATTAAAGGGCCTAGGACTAACAAGTCTAGCCTCGCATTTTGGGAACATCCTTGGGCCCATGGGTTTTACCCATTGTAAAGCACAAGATGAACATTATCATAAACTTAAACATACATAGATCGTAAGAAAGGAGGGTACTTATGCTTATAATGAGGCATAATTTCCCTCCCACTTTTATGAAGTGTTAGGCTTAAGATCCATCCTCTTTTTTACAAGGCCCACTAGTAAAGTTTGCCCAACTTTATTATTACTACCACATTGTAGCAATGTCAAGCGATTATCATGTGCAACCATTGAAATAGCCACCCAAAATCTCCAACACAATCTAGGGTACGCAACAGTACATTAGGAATACTCTCTCTCTCTACCATCCAACTTGCAGGGCAGTCTGTTGTAGTGTGTAGTACACATTCATGTCAGAACATGTTCTGCAGCAGAATGAAAGCAAATCAAGGTCTGGTAATGTGCAGACCTGAACCTAACATCTGGTTGCTGCAGAGCTTGGTTGTTACTAGCAACCTGGTTCCACTCGACACGCTGCAAACTGGTTTTAATACGAAGATGTTAAACACCTTCAAACGAGCTTTGTCCTGGGCTTTTTTGTTGATTGATAGTGTTCAGCCTCGTGCAGAGCACATGGTTTTGTCATAGGGTTTGACTATGTTTCACATTAATTTGACCAATTTGACCCCTTGTTGTGAGCTACCATATTGACTCTTACAACTAGCGGTTTTTTTCTTAGTGAAAATTCGCTTTTTTTGACCTGAAATTTTGGAAATTTTGGTTTTTTTAGTGTAATTTCGACTAAATTTTCTAACTTTGGTGGCAAAGTCGCAAAAATTTTGACATCAATTTTTTTTAAAAAAACATTACTTACAACCATCCTTACTCACACATACAAATCTAATAACATAACAATCCTCCTAAAAAGTGCATAACCTCAAATTATTTTCACATTTCTTCAAAAAAATCATTGGTTTCACAAATTGTGCAAAATTCATCGCAAAAAAGGAAGACCAAACAATAATTATGCTTGAAATTAGATACATACTCAATGAGGGCATGTCTTGCATTAGGTCACTAAAGTTGATTGATCCTTTAAGTAAAAAGAGTAGGTTTCAAATAAGATGGAGACCAATCATTTGTTTAATTTGTGTTATAATCACCTTCCTCAATTGCCACATATGATGCAACAAAATTCAAATGTGATTTACATCAACAAAACACACTCTTAAAAATAACAAAAATGAAAAAAATGCATTTCATGAAGGTACATTATGTAGTGGAAAGATAAACAAGGGTTGTAAAAAGTTTACAATGTTTCTCAAGACATAAATGAAGTCCAAGCAAGTTGCATGAAGAAAAACAAGATAGTGGCAAAGAAAGAAGAACTTTTGTGAAGAGGATGGAAGATAAGGAGAAAGGTTTATGATATCAACAAACATATGTAAAATGAAGTTTCCATTATATATGTTAATGGAGTTAAATCCTTAGAGCATTTAACAAGAAATATAGTTGGTGAAGGGTCATGTTCTTGAATATGTTCTTCAAGGTGAATTGGCTTTTTGAGTTTGTATTAAGATAAGGTGAAGTTTCAAATTTTTGCCATAACTTTGTTTTTATTTACTCCAAATGTTAATTGGGATTTTTTCAAAAACACATGGACTAAATGTGTAATACTTTTAAAGGGACTCTTCAAACTAGCCCAATAAGTTGTGATTATCATGACTAGTCAATACAAAGGTTTGACCATTTTGGGTATGAACCACCTATAAAAGCAAACATTTTTTCATGAAAAATCATTCAATGTCAAGTTTGAACATTCTTACATTTATATTAAATTTAAATTAAGTTTTCAAACCTTGGGCATTAAACTAATTTTAAGTTGAACCCTTGTGTGTGATCCATCATTAATGTTTTTTGATTATGTACATGTTTCTTGTCATCATGTTGGTTGGATAATTAATTCTTTTGAACATGTAAGAGGTTCACAAAGGTGTTACAACTACAAACAAAAAACAAAACATAGAAAAAACACATTGATTTCTTGAGAATATGTGGTTACTTCATAATGGTCAACCCAATCTAAAAGGTTACAATTTTTTTCACACATGTTAAGATTTGTGTCCATATTTTTATGTGTGATTTTGTTAATTTTAAAAATGTTGAAGCCCAATTATTGCAAAGAAATATGAGCCCAATCCATTCATCAATTCACTCATCTTGTAATGAATTTTCTGAAAATTCACTACAATGAATTCAAATTGGAAATGTGAAGAATGAGTAAACATTAATGAGTTAGGACCAATGCTAATCGACCAAGTGAATTACATGGCTTGTACACATGCACATTGTTCACATGTGCATTTTTATTTTTCAGTTATTAGCAATATACTTATCAAATTGATTTTTTTTCATAATATGGTAACATTTATTTTAAAAATTAAATTTGAAAAAAATTAGTTCTACTTGTATTTATAAAAAATCAACTAAAATATTTTTAATTTATCTAATTATTTTTTACAATGATTTTTTTAAATATATAAATATGGATTTTTATAAATGTAGGTCTATCCACTATATCACATAGTCACATGGACAGCACCACAATATATTGTATATGGTATACATCTTCAATATTTGGAGCAATTGAAACCCACAAACATGTGGGTGCGAGGCCGACTAACCATTGCATTCCACATCCACATGATAATATGAAAAATTCATCAATTTTATTTAACATGTTTTAGTTGGATTTGTTTGGAAATCGAAATTTTAACAACTTGTCTTTTTTTTTTTCAAATTTCAAATCAAGCAAATTAAAATATGATCTTCAAGATTTTACCAAGATTTATATAATTTACAAATGTTGAACCATTTTGAAGAAAGTTCCTTTGAAAATCAAGTTTTTCATAGTCAAATTTAATATTTATTCACAAATTTTTTTGGCTTCAATTGAATTATTGAATTTTTTAAAAAATAATTAAAAAATCTAACAAGGGTATAAAAATTTTAATTATTTTCAAAGATATTATGAAGGCTTTCAATAATTGAAATTTATGATTTAAAAATATTATAATTTTGCACTTTTAAACCGTTTTTTGCAATTGTTAAAAAACAATGAATACAAAATTTCATTTGCATATTTAAAGGTTAAGTTAAAATTGTAACATATTTGAAATGAAATTATTTTCATTGATAACATGTAGCAAATTTGCATAACATGAAGTGAGATGTGCAATGCAACATGTGGAATGGGACATGCATCATGTGTGATGGGACAATACACATATGTTGTTATGTTCATGTGAAATGTCATCCTATTATTTTCACAAGAATGGCAATTTTGTGAAATTGCACCATGCCAATCTCCTTGTTCATGTTAAACCCCTTATCCTATTTGAACTAGAATTAATCCTTTATATTATCCAAGCAAAATTTACCTTTTGAATTAATTTAGATCAAAACAATATTTACCTAATAATTACCATATGTCACAAATACCAATGCTATGGAGTTCATCCATGACTTGTTATGAACTTGTACTTAATTTCTAATTCACTTTTAATTAATTTTTAATTAAGCTTTAGTTCACTTCCAATTCATTTATAGTTAATTTTTAGTTCACTCTTAATTATTTATAATTCACTTTTAATTCACTTTTAATTAATTCTTAGTTCATTTCTAGTTTACCCTTAATTCATTTCCAATTAATTTTTTGTTAATTTTAAGTTCACTTTTAGTTAAGTCTTAGTTCATTTTAAATTGAGTTTTAATTTGTGCATAGTTTACACATGGGCACACATGAGTGCATATGGGTCACATGTAAGTTGAAAGTTTCTTGAAAAACTTATTTGAATTATGTGGCCAATGGATATAAATAGAGGTAGAATTCCCTGTTACCTTTAATTTGTTCAACACCAATTTTGGGAGCGTTTTCTTGTCATAATTTGTTTTGTGTTTGTTTTTTCATTGTTAAAATCTTGTTAGATTTTTGTTTCACATGTGCTGTGTTTTTGTTTTTGTTATTTTTGTTTCATGATCTGGATTTAGAACTAAACCTACCCTTGTTCCCATTTTGGTTACAAAATCTTGTAGATTTGGTTGTTTTGTGCTTGTGACACCATATAGGTGTTAAATCCTAGAATGGGAAAATTACAACAAGTTTGGAACCAAGTCCTCATACCTTAAGTTGTCCAAAAATTGAACTCATGAAATCCTTGAGAAATGATGGTTTGGAAAAACCTTGATTGAACAATTGTGGAAGCTAAAACAATTAATGTAAATGTGTATTTTCCAAACATTTCCATAACCACGTGCTTAATAGTTGAAGGAATTTTAAGGTTGTGAAATCATTATTTGGCTACTTGGGCCTTCGAAAATTGAAGAGCTTATAATGATGATCAAATGAACAAAGGATGAATCAAAGAGAAAAACCCTATAATCAATCCCAAAGAAAGAACAATTTAGTTTTAAATTTTGTAAACACTATCAATTATTGGAACCAAACTTTGTCAAAGATTAATTTTTTATGAAAAAAAAATGATTTAATGCACAAACAAACTCCGATGCATAATGGGTAAAGTTTGCAGTTTAAAAAAAACATGTGTGGCAAGATTCACATGACATATTCATCAAAATTTTGCAAAAATTAGGACATGGTCCATGGTAAATCCAACTCTTATGTAGTAAATTCAAATTTAGATGTAATAAAGCACAATGAACCAACACCCACCAATTTCGAATGCAAGATGGATGGTGTGTGGATAAAAAACACTTTTTCATTGAATTTGTGTCCCATAACTAACTACAATGATGATGAAACCTTGCCAATCGTAAAATAACCAAAACATTCAAATAAGGGGGAATACAAGGAACAAAATGGAAGTACCCGCGTCTAAGAAGACAAATGAACCACCCAAGAAAGCGAACTACAAAAGGAACATCAAAATTTCGAACCCCTTCCAGCCATGGGAAACATAGCAAATAAAAAAAGCGTAAGACCTTTTGAAAGGATGCCTAACCTAGATGAACCTTCATTTATGGTAGTTACACATTTCAAAATAAAGGTCACATGTGCATGCTGTAACACCACTGACACCCTTTGTTTATAAAATGTGTGCAAAATTGAAAAAGGAAGGCTTCCAATGCCCATCATTCCCCATGCCATGTTGGCACATTGATGAAAAAACCCATTCGCATGTTGATGTAAACACCCAAAACCTTTATAGATAAAGGGAAAAACATGTCCACTGAGAACCAATCATGATAAAGATTGTCCTTTGCATGAGTTGTGACTATTGTAGCAACCCCATGAGAAAAAACATCTTGCAAAATTAAATCAACTTGAGTGGAGTTGGCAATGATAACGTATACTAATGTGCAAACACCATCTATTGATAACACAATGTCAACTTGTCTATGCAAAAAATATAAGGAAAGGGGTGGAAGGACATGGGTTTGTTCTCGTGAAATATGAAATCCTACATTTGTTGCAATGGCCACAAAAGCATCTTGCACAATATCATGCAAGGTTTAAGGTTTAAGGCTCTTCCCCCCACATGAACACAACGAAAATGGTGGATCTTCATAAGGTCCAAAGGTTGATTACAAAAGTAATGTGACATCCCAAGGATTAAAGGATGGGAAAGACCCAACTTAATGCGTAATGTAATGGAAAAAACATTTGAAACCAAACAAAAAAAGGATGACTACATAAGTTGACAACTAAATGTTCGCAACTGGCCCTACACATGACCTTAAATGTGTTTGGTATGAATCAAAAGGTAAATTAGAAATGATGTTAATAAGGGAATGGTCATACAATCTCTTTGAAATACTCTTATGAAAGTGATATACATCACTCTTAGCCCTTGTTAAAAAAGGAACACACATGTTATAACCCCCAAAAAAAGAAGCTTTTGCATTAATCTCAAATGCGCCTAAAAAGGGAGTGGCCTCAAGTTGCTTGCCCCTATTGCCTCCATAAAAAACAAACAAGAATCTAACAAAAACTTAGAAGTTATGATAGGGGCAATTAAAGCCCAACTCCCCACATAAACAATTAGAACGATAACCTTTCAAGAAATCAACCTTACAACCCCATTAAAAGCGAAGAGAACCACTTGTTGATTGATTAAAAGGGCCTTAAGGCACTTCAATGAGCTTAAACCCAAAAGTCTTTCAAAAATTCTCATTAGGGTTGAATCAAAATCAACAAGCTGGCTCTAAAAACATGAAAAGGGGAAAACAACAAAACAAAACAAAACAAAAAGACCTTTGACATAACATCGAAAAAAGATATTAAAATTCATTTGAATTTCTCCTAATCTTGAAAGCACGTTCACATGCCAAACATTTTCACTTAAAGACTCTTACAAAAAACATTTAAAAAGAAAAACAAAGCAAAGCCAAAAGAGGCGCTAAGGATCTTGATGTCATAGGAGGACAACAGAACTCAATAGAAAGAGAGGAACCCAAGAAATAAGCCAAAAGGTTAACCACAATGATTAACCATGTACTAACTATTAACCATTCCATTCACATGCATCTACATACCTAGGAGCCACCAAATGGCTTACCCACCTCTATATACCCACAAGTTTCTGAGAAAGGATATTGTAAAAACAAAAAAAAGAAGGGTTGCCCTGAGAAAAAAAGGGTTTTCAAGATCCCAAAGTTCCCAATGTGGAAAAGGGAAAGGATTTTTAAAAAGTTCACACACCCCAACTTTTGGGATTTTGCACACATGTCTTATTCCATGACCTGTACATGCAACAAAATTTTTAACAATAGATTTGGAAGGAATATGAACAACAAAGCAAAGAAGGGAAGGAAAAAAAAAGGAAAAAAAAAGAAAAAAAAGGAGGAAACAATAAGTATTAAGCAAAAGCTGCCACCATCATAAAAGTAGAACTCATAAAAATCACCTCCACAAAAATCCTGTCCCTCGAAAGAATTCATTTATTGAAGCAACAGAAATGATGATTGCATGTTGAATTGTGAGCTTTTTTTTAGTGAGCTTTCTAGTCTCCAGACTGGCCCAAGTTCACTGAATCTTGATCTGTCTGGGTGTTTCTTTGTCTCTTAGACAAAACTGTTTTGTCGTCAGAACTCTTTGCATTGAGTAATATGAGGAATGATCATATATATTCCACAATTATAGCTGCAAACACATCTGTCCATAAGTGCTTTCCTCTGGTCTTGTCTTTTTGTCATAGTATTCATACTATGCGCCTTGCTGGATTGTGCACTTTCACAGTGTTTGTTCCACGTGTAAGTAACTTTTGGAGCTTGGAGAGAGAGAGAGAGAAGAAAAAGGGTTTAGGGTTCTGCTCTGGCCCTCTGGGCCCAGTTTAAATTTGTTTAGAATTAGTAAATAATGCCCTAGCTGGAACTCTGAGAATAATGGTCAGTTTCACCAAACTCCAACTGTCAACATTTTGGATCATGTGACCCCAGTAGGGCCTAAACCCTAAACCCTACCCACCTAATGCACCATCCATTGGAAACTTGTTATCAGTTTGTGGAATGAACCACAACTGAGCACGAAGGCTCCCTCCCTCACCGTGGTGAGTTTGATCTTGTGATCATCCCCCTTCACCTCCACCTCACACTAAATACTCGGTTATCTTGTATCTACCCACTGAAGTGGGTATCTAGGTAAGTGGGGAGGGAATTCTAGTGTTTGCTGTGTTGGTAGGTAAGTTAGGTCAAGCACTTGATGGCAACTAGGTATGTCGTCACATGTGGATGGTTAGTACATAGCTAATCGCCATGGTTACCTATGGGACAGTAATACAATGGAATGGTGTTTGTTGTCCACACACCATTCATCTTGCATGGTGTGCTGGTCTGTGTTATTTCTTTTCTTTTCTTTTCAATTTTGGGATTTAGCTGACGTGGCAATCATCCATATTAGAAATCAATTTTTTTCAAAAAAAATTTTACCATGTTAATACAATTTCATCAAATTGGATTCTAATACTTTCTCTCTTAAATTTTAAATTTAGAGGTTTAATGCCTAGAGGGCCTATAGAAAAACCCCATAGTTTGCAATTTGTATCCCAAAGTAAGAATTAATTCTTGGATACACTTTTCTTTTGGAATTCTAAGAAATGATTGATGGCTCAATAGTTTGAAATGGCCGTTGAATCTATAAGGTGCATTTCTCAAATATGAAGTTTTAACACTTCAAAGATAGACATGGGCATCGATTACAAAGCTCATCCCATGCTAACACATCACACGGAAAGTTGGACTTCCATATCTAGAGTTAATATCACCCACAAGATTCAGGTTTACTCTTCCTAGGAGCTACTTTCTAGAAAGGAAGCTCATCACATTCACTTAATGATTTCACCTCGCATGTAACACTTCATCAAGTTTAGAAAATAATCCCTTTTGAACCTATGAAGCATTCCAAGATTACCCTGGTTCTCATACAATTATGTCACAATTGACATCACACAAAAGTTATTGAAGAAATGTGGAGTAGATCATTTTTCAACCAAATTCTCACAAATACTTTGAAAAGAATGGAGTAATCAATCCATATTCTCATTCTCATCCAAACTTGTCGCCAAACATAAGCTATTATTGCCAAACTTACAAGATTGTGGCACCCATTTACTTTTAGAATGCCTAGTTGTTTCATGAGTATTTTGGGATATTGTCATAAGAGTTGTGCAGTTCTTTGATTTGGTTGATAACCTTTGGTTTCAAGTTTTTAAAATTCTAGAAATTAAAAAAACCACTGGTTCTGGGTTTTTGGAAATTTTCAAAGAATTGATAGTTTTAATGAAAGAACTGGCAAAGAACGAAAAGTTTAGGGTAACCTGAATTTCATATTTGAAGGTTCTGGAGGTTTTTTTTTCCAAAAAGTGCTGAATTTTGAAGAGAAATGGTAGATTATGTTTTATAGGTATTTAAAAAATAATTATACCCAAAGTAATTAATAAATTATTGCCTTTCACTTGAAATGGCCATGGTTTTTGTCTTTTCAATTTTCCAACATAGCCAAATTGGTGATCATCCAAAATAAGATTTAGTCAAATTTGGCTATAGAGAGATATGAAAGTAATTTTTAAAAATGAAATCCCTTTATATTTTGCCTACTTTTTGCAGAAATATGGAGATTTTCTTAATTCGAAAATTGGAAAATTATGACCTTTTTAAAAACAAAATTCCTATTTATGTGGCAAAATCAAAAAATTAGGTCAAAAAATCCGAAAATCCCCCCCCCCCCTTCAAAGCATTGAATTATATAGCCTCAATTAAATGAATTTCCTTCTAGAAACAACTTAACATACCACAATACCTTGACAACTTCGACAATAATTATACTTGCGCTCCCACTATGCACTACTGTTGTTGATCAACTAATGAAAATAATGAATTCATATTATGAAAATTAGGTTCGATTCAAATAAAAATATTGAATGACATTGTGTGCCAACTTTGAATTGAATTCAAATACATAGAATGGAATTCAAATCCAACTTCATTCAATTGAAATTCAATCAATTGAGTTGAAGAAAAAAGAAATGCAAATTGATGCATGAGGTATTGAAAAATTGCTTGTGACTATGGTGTTGAGAAAAAACTCCGAATTTTTTTTCATAGATTTGAGAAGACACCTTTTTAGCTGATTCCAGAGTAAAACCACTGAAGGGGAGGTGAAGCCATCATCCCATCATAGTTGAATCCATTTGCAGACTTTCAAATAAAGGTCATCTTGTGTGCAAAAGATACATACCAATACACATTACTTTGCCATAGCCCGTGGCCATCCATGTGGTATATATAGAGAGAGATGGAGTGTTTTTCCATCCATGCACACTACATTGCAACTCAAGAAATGCAGTTAAATAATGTTGGAAAAAATAGGTACTTGACTTTGATAATACATACAGACACAGGAGGTTGTTTATTACATGTAGACAGCTAGCCATGAGTTCCTTTTGTACAGTTAATTCTCTTTTGTTTACTTATAAGTTTCACTCAGCTGCAGAACAAAATGCAAAGTGCCATAACGTTACCTACCAGGACCATGTCCATATGTCGTCAAAGGATCTTCTTCTTTGGCACCGACACTTGGTCATGTTCTTCAATACCCATGATTGTGAATGCACCAATGTGACAGTTGCTTGCTAACTGGGACATCCACAAAGTGTGGGAAGGGACTTGAATGAGCAGTTGCAGCATCAGATGGTGTCAATCATGGAGATGCTGAGTTAAGAGTTGTCATACTTCTATGGCAGGCCATGGTGTCATATTTCTGCCGCTGCTGCTGTTGTATCTTCTTCTTCTACTTCCACCAATTCTTCTGCTACTTCCTCTCCTTCATCATATTCATCATCTTCGTCAAATTCATCTTCATAATATTCATAGTCTTCATAACCTTCATGATCTTCATGATCTTGTAGAAATCTCTCCCGAAGCTCAGCCACAGTCAGACTTTGACCAATGGCTTGGGCTAAGGATGTTGGCCGAAGCACAACACCATCCACCATAACCCCACCTTTCCAAGCATCTGACACAATCTCCTTCATTTCAAACTTCAAATCTGCCCCCTTCTCCCCTTCCTCTACAATGATCTCTCCTGCATCATATTCTATCCAGTTGTCGTTGACTAATCGGACTGGTGTCAAATTTGGGAGCTGCTCTTGTAGTGCACTAATGCCAGGTTCATTGGTCAAGTAGCGCTGTGTGTTTGAGGCTTGTGTGTCATTGCACAAAGAAAGTGAAAAATCAACAGGTCTGACTGACCAGCCATAGTTGCCCTGTGATCCCTGGAAGCTAAGATCCCCATTCAATTTCAATCGCCATGATAAAGTGTAAGCTCCTGCTGGGAGAAGACAGATTAACTCACCACTCACATGGAACCAGCAAACTGCATCCAAGTGAGCTATTTCAGGCCATCTGCACAGGGTGCAGTAGTTGCTTAGACTCTTTCAATGTGACCTGCAGTGGTCAACACTCAGCAGTATTCTCAGCACAAGACCAGGGTGCAAAGCAAATCAATAAAATCAATCACTTTCTGCTGTTTGTTGTCATCACTCGAAATCCACATGGATGGAAGTCACTTGCACAACTGCAAAATTTGAGAAGAATTCATTTGCAGCTGTCCATGTGAAACCATGAAGGGTTCAGGGTTACAAGCTCAAAATTGCATTGCTGTAGAGACTGGCATGCATTGTGACATTTCATGATCAACAGACACATACCTGGAACCACGAACTGGAAACCAACTCCAGTACTGCTCATTTTCTCCCCACACAACTCTAAGTCCTCTAGCTGCCACACTGTAACACACTCCTCCTGTGGCTTGATCCAGCCAATATGCCTGTTAAGCTTGAACAATTCAGTATCGAGACAGACTGAGCCTAGCTTCAGAGGAGAATACATAAGAGACTGGACCTGGAAGTCAGAAAAAACAGAATCCGTGTGAGCCTGGACCTGGAAATCACGAGAAACATACTCAAATGACTGCAGTGCCAACCAAGATGCTGGAAATCCAGCAACTAATCAGACCGACAGAATGCCATGCTCAAATGGAGAGCGGGGACAAATCTCTGGCAAAATAAAACTTTTGTGAATGCAAAAAATGGTCATAGTCATGGCAGTAGGAAATCTACTCAACTGCAAGGCGCTATGAACACGAGTGAAGAAAGTGTGAAGTCGTACAAGAAGCAGGAAAAGAACCGACAACATCCTCTGAGGGATGGATCAATCAATTCCTCAACAATTGGATTCAGATTCTAATTCTGCAATTACTTACATTGCGAAGACGATCAGTCTAAGGCTTCATACGAGCCCGAATTCAACGCAAACCAGAAAGTACTGGACAATCAGACCAGTGCTTGAGCACATTCTTTCCCTTGCAAACTTTGTTTCATTGAGTTTCTCCCGAAGTTTCTTTCATTTCCTTTGCAAATTTTGCATCCTTTGCATCACGAACAAAAACATATCCTCCTCTATCATAACACTGCAACAGATCGGTTTCAAGAACCAAGGCAGAGAAAGGATTCCGTTACCTGTGTGCCATTGTGAAGAAGAACACCGCGGCTCAGGTGCAAGAAGACCGCCTTCTTGCTCAAGAGGTCAGGAGGGAATTGCGTAGCTGAAGCCAGAACGTCCTCGTACGCGGCCGGAAGAAAGCGCTCCCATACCGCATCGCAACCGAACATCTCTCGACACGCACGAGACACGCATTCCGCCTGAGCAACATCCCTGGGACTCAGAAAAGTGGAAACACAATACAAGCAAGCAAGCGGCAAATCCGTCAACATCTTATTAATAAACCGCAAACACACACACACACAAACAAACAACCGATGTTAAAGTGAACAACGTTTTCTTCTCCTTTTCCCCAGAACTCCTGCCTATTCTTGTTTCCTTCTGGAATATTATCCCCTACTTCTTCAAGATCCCAATTCCCACTGCTGCAGGAGGAGGAATTGTTCTTCTTCGCCGTGGACAAAATGGCTTCTCTCACAAATTGGAAGCTTTGCTTCCAAATATGGAGATCTGGCGATTTTCATTTTATTCTTTTCTCACTTCTGGCGATTGAAAACCTTCAAAAACACTTCACTTTCAAATTTTTGGTTTTTTAATTTCTCTTTTTGGCGAAATTTCTCAAGTAAAAAGCAAAGGGCTGTCTCCACCTCATCTTCCTGGCGGCTCCGGATTTGGAGGTCGTGTCGCAACATCAGGAATGTCATGTGGCGAGCGTAGGGGCGATCGTCTGATGCCACCGGACGGACGGACGGACGGAAGGAAGGTATTACCCATTATCTCTGTTGGATACCATCTGCTCTTTTTCCGTGGGGGTGGAGACAAACAACCCATTCCAGCTCAAAAAGAAAAAGTAGGCTAAAACCACAACTTCTGGAAACGTCAAGGGGGTTTACATTTATAGCAGCTCCACGCATACTCGCTATAGTTTGGCCCTTGCCAGCAACTGTATTGCTTATTTATTGTTTCAGAAGCCCCACCCATAAAAATGAACATAAGAGGTCAAAGACTTCTATGTCAAAGACCCAATAAAGGGGCAACACAAGGTCAAAGGCTTCTTCTAATAGCAAAACAGCTGGACCAATCAATAGGGTCGAAAGGCCCATCACCAAACACAAGCCCAAAGCCCAATTTTTTCATACCACAGAGTAACCATGGATTAGGGTTTACAAGAATCCAAGGGATACTCAAATCTTACACATTAATTGGGGAAACCCTATTGATTTCCCTCCAATTTTGTGCACATTCCATTCTTGCCAAAAACTAAAAGCACCAAATTCACAAAGCAATGCTATAAATTTGCATACACAATTCATTCTTACAAAGATACAAGCAAAACTCTTTCATTATGTTAAAGGTTTCAATTTGTGAGAACTAGCTTCAAGTAATTCATCGAGGTTTTGAAAGCATTTGGGCTAGACCAGCAAAAGCAAAGCAACATAAAAGGAGTAAAAAGCTCTAGCTCATAAACACAAGTCCTAGCATATCAACAAGAATAAATTCTGGAACTTAGAGTAGTCAAAGAAAATATTCAAGAGTTAGATTACGAGACTACACACACTAAACTAGCCAAAGAAGAGCTGCAAGAGCTTGATCATCAACAATCAAATCCTAATATTATCAAAGAAGAAAGAGAAACCAAAATTCAAAGGTGGATGCAAAGGGGGTAGTTAGGAAGGGATGCAATAGATAAACTTTACAATCAAAAGTTAAAAAGTTTTTGTACTACCATTAGATACATAATTTTATAATTCCTAGGTACAATACAAGTAGCCATATAAGAGGTAGATTTCTTCAAGTTCCAAAAAGTCATAGTTTGTTATACACCTACTGCTTGCACAAAAATAATTAATCAAAATTTAATATGGTCAAACTTTGAAGAGTTCTATGCATTGATCACAAGTTCCAAACAATTAGAGGCATATGCATTTCACACTTACCTTGATCTTTCACATTTTTTTAAAAGTTGGTCAAAATATAGAAGATTCAGGTTTGTACCTCTTGTAGGGGTAGACCAAACGCCCTCAATTTGTTGGAGGTTGGGGCCCAAGGGCTCTAAATCATGATGTTATTGAATGTGCCTCATATGAGGCAAAGTGGATTAGATGACCAACCAAACCAAGACAAGGAAAATGTCTCACCATCTTCTAGATCACATGAATCAACAATAAAATAATGAAGAGTCAATATATCCAATCCTATCAATACTAGAGGCAAATGGACCAACTAGGCATTAGAAGAGGCCATGGATGCAATTGAAAAAAAAACTTCATTTAAGAAGGCAAGTAGGCACTAGAACATCCCATTAACCTTGTTGTTTGATCATTTGTATGGAAAAACAAAATTTAGAAAAGCAAGACCAACATGTGACTAATTAACAACAAAAGAATATTAGGTTGTGGTTTTTTGGGTTTTGGCTATGTAAGATGTTGGGATGTTAATAAGCCTTCAACAATTGAAGATGAAAGTGGCAAAACTAACCCAAACAAGGTGAACACCTTTCCAAGGAGGAGTACCAAGGACCTCCTAGTGGTATTAATTTAAATACAAACATCATGAACTTAACATTCTTTAATATAAAGGATTGGATATTAGTAGAGCTCAAAGAGTATTAATCCAATCATGTTAGAATATCTACCAAAACCTACAATCCATGTATAACAAGCACAACTATGTTCTAGATCATATTTAAAACTCTGATGAAATAGGCATCAAAACAAAAAGACAGTAAAAAACCAGGGTTTTGGCAAAATGAGGTTCTCAGCAAGTGTATAACACCATTCCCAAGCCTAAGGAGTGGTTGACTATTTATAACTATTTTGTTAATGTCATAGGGACAACATTGCCAAGGTTTTATATTTTCAAAAGAAAGAGGATACAAAATGACTACATTCAACTTTGCAAACCTATATGGCTTTGTAGTCAAAAGCATGGATGACTATATTTCTTTTCAAAGAATTCTTTGGGTGGTACCACTAGAAATGTCACACCTTAATTTTCCTATAACCATTGAACTTTGAAAAATCATGGGAAACATTTAAATAAACATTTCCATAAAAAAATTTATGAATACATTTATTAGGTTCCATAGATTTTGAAATCTCAATAATATCAAGAATATTATGTACTTTGATGCTCTTAATCATTTCATTTTGAAAAAGTTTCAAGAACATAGCATTGGTTTTTTCCCTTGAACTTTCTGGTCAACAACACAAATTTGAAACATGAGTTGAGAATTTTCTTACCAAGTTTTTTCCTAAGGTAATTTGGAAATCATTATATTTTCAGGTTTTTATTTGGCAATTTAATTGATTAAAAAATTTTGTTATGAATTTCCAAAGTTGAAGTTGTCAAATTTTTAAGGGGCCATTTTAATTGGGAATATAAAACTTAAAATTTTTCCAAACTTTCTTATTCCCAAATAAACTTCAAGCCATATATTAAAGCATGCAATGGATAAACATGAAAATATATTAATTTATAGTTGTGAAAACATTTTTAGAAAGGGCCTAGGAAAATGATTTGGTTGTTTTTGGTTCCTTAACCATTCCTTGAGGTCATTCCTAGTGATACCACCCAAGGATGGGTTTGCCCACATCCCATGCATTATAACCTTTGGATGTAACTTATTTCAAACCTTTCAAGACTACTTTCAAAAAGGAAAGAGACACAATAATGATCAATAAAAATTACATTGAACTAGACAATATAGTTGTGGTAGGATGGGTGGACAACACACTGGACCAAACATTTTCAAGAAAAATATCATCTCAAGGTTCAAAAATATAAGGATTTGGCATTAGACACTAAAGCCATGGATGAAAAAAGAAGGCATATTAGTTTTTACATAGTAGTGAATCAAACTAAAAAAAACAAAATGATGATTATGAATCAAATCAAGAAGAGGATGGGGAGATGGAATGGGTAGAACAAAATGTTGTAAAAAAATTCAATTACAAAACATACAACTCATGAATCTATGCCTAACAATGTAGCTCAAAATTAGCTTAAGTATTATGTGGACATGCTTATAGTTTTTATAATCATTAACCCTAAATCTATTTCTTTAACAAAAAATCTAGTTAAAACCGTCGAGCAATCTTCAACAGATGTGGGAGAATAATGCAAAATCCCAAAAACTCAATAACCATTGGTAAACAACAACTTGTTGTCATTACCACATTTCCTTGCAAAAAGGATTAACAAAAGATAACCATTAGTTGATTATTCGTAGAGTCATGTTGTGACTTCAAAAGAATATTTGACCATTATGCACAAAAGGTGATGGATAGGGAGGTGGAAAAATAAATTAAAAAAACAAGGAAGGAAAAGCAAGACAAGCAAACTAGAAAGGTAACAACAATAATTATAGTAGAACTAGTAGTTGAAAGGGAACTTATAAAACAATAGTGAACTACCTTCATTACAACTTATCATTTGCAGTAATCAAAGAAACCAAAAAAAAAATTCACCACAATTTCCAAGAGGGAATGTGAGCTAACCTTCTTGGATATAAGGGTGTGAACTTGGGAATAAATATTTAGAAATAGGCCCAACAACGAACTAGGGTTTAAATGCAAAAAAGGAGCGGAGTTGCAACACCTCTACAACCTAATGAAACAAACAATTAAAAGGAGTAAGGGGGAGGAGCAAGGTTTGATGCCTGGTGAATTAAAACATGATAATACAACAAGGGGATAAGTTTAAAATTGATGCAATAATAATAAAAGTTGGACCAAGAGGCTTGAATAAAAGTTTTAGGAATAACAACTTAGTGGTTTGACAACCAATAGGAACTCCACTATTTTAAGTTCAAGAGCATTAGTTGAAAATCACCAAGAACTCAAGGAGGTTTGATCCACCAAGAAGAGGATTAAAAACATTAGGAGAGGACCAAGGAAAGAGTAGCACCAAAAGGCGGTGAATAACACCAGGAAGAAGACTAGCACTATAAAAGGACCATCACAAATTCAAGAAAGGGGGGGGAGTTCGATTCATCAAGAGCAACACCGAGAGGAAATGAATAACACCATGAAGAATACCAACATTAGAAAATGACCATCATGAACTCAAGAGGGGGGGGGGGGGGGGGGAGTTTGATTTTACAAGAACAACATTAGAAAAAAATAAAAAAAAAAGGGGAAAGGAACAACAAAAAAAAGAAAAACAATGAA